>UMLO01064697.1_pt1 | contig 86993 bp, 108 predicted proteins | sample 1966551 | NCBI WGS metagenome assembly UMLO01 (sample SAMEA4836201, study PRJEB28245) | human gut metagenome | biome: gut microbiome; material: fecal sample | place: Denmark | collected 2008
AAACTTATTGTTATGAGAATGATAAATACTAAAGTACCGGTTAAGAAATCTAACTTAAAAGTAATCCTAGATTTTACTAAAGCCATATGTTTACAAGTACCGAGATTAAGATTTGAGATAATCGAAACTGAACATACTTATCAGTTTAAGTTTTATTTATTAAAATCTAAGATCTCACCGATTGAGAATTATTGGTTAAGGAAAAGAATCAAGAAGTTTATCAATGAAGAAGCTTAAGATTGCCTTAGTAGTTTTTTTACTAGGATTTACTATTTACCTTTGCTTCAGGAATTACAAACTGAATCAACAACTCAGTATGTTACCTGATAAAGAGATCATTCAACATACTGATACAATTTATTTGAGGAAAGATTTCCTGCCAATTTCCTACGATAATTTACTTAACCCAAGTAGAATCCTTCTTTACAATTATCAGAATTGGGATAAGCCTATTCATACCGCTAATAATCCTGATTCTATAATCTCAGAGAAGGATTCTCTTGTTCAATTAGTAATCGATAAGAATCAACTTACACTAAGTTTCCTTAATCAAAACTCAGGAATTTATTCTAGTAGGTTATTCAATATCGACACTAATAACTACAAGTATTCTTGGTATAACGGAAAACTTACCACACAAGAAATTAAATCTAGAATAAGATTAGTTCCTTATGTTTATGGTAAGTACCGACCCTTTAACAATCTATGGGATTTGGGAACAGGAATTTCAATCGAGACTAAGAGATTTAATTACAAACTGGGGATAAACAGTTTTTATTACCCAAGATATTTCTCAGGTATCAAAACTGATTTAGAACTGGTAGTAACTTATAAATTTTAGATTTTATGGCAAAGAAGATACAGGAAACACCAACTAACCTTACAAGAGAAGAATTATCTAATCTATCTAGGGTTACAACGGATGTTTTCTTTTTCAGTCTTTTTTGTTATGTGATACATCCAGTGAGAGGAAAGGTTCGATTTGAATTATATCCGTATCAAAAAGCCGTATTATACCAATTTATACTCCAGAGATTTAATATCTTGTTAAAGTTCAGGCAAGCGGGTATTACAGAACTTATATCTATGTACTGCTTATGGCTGGCATCATATCATCCTAATAAGAAGATAAACATTATCTCCATTAAGGATACAACAGCTAAGAAGGTACTTAAGAAGATTAAGTTCATGTATAAGAATCTTCCATGGTATATGCAAACCCCGATCATTAACGGAAGAACTGGGGAATTTGGTTCTGCCTCTATGATTGAATTCGATAATGGTTCATTCATAGAATCCATCCCAACATCTTCAGAAGCAGGTCGTTCAGAATCTCTTTCTCTCCTGGTAATTGATGAGGCTGCAATCGTTCGGTGGGCTTCAGCTATTTGGGCAGCTGCCTTCCCTACGCTTTCCACCGGAGGTTCAGCCATCATCAATTCTACTCCATACGGTATGGGTAATTTTTACCATTCAACATGGGTAGATGCTATAGCTGGAGGTAATCCTTTCAATGCTATTCGATTATATTGGCAGATGCACCCAGAACGGGATCAATCTTGGTATGACCAGATGGCTTCTGCATTGGGTCCAAAAAGAACTGCACAAGAAATCGATGGAGACTTTCTTTCTTCAGGTAATACAGTATTTGATATGGCAGATATCAAGGCTATCGAAGATTGCTTAAGTGATTATCCAGTTTTAAAATATCGTTTTAATCGTCAGTATAGACAATTCAACGAACCAGATCCAAATAAACAGTACTTTATCGGTGCAGACGTTGCAACAGGTAGAGGCTCAGACTATTCTTCTTTCACTTGTATGGACAAGCTGGGAGAAGAACAAGTTGTGTATAAGGGAAGAATGGCAGTAGATAAATATGCTAGGTTACTGGGAGATACTGGGCAATTATTTAATTTTGCTGTTGTAGCTCCAGAATCTAACGACGTTGGGTTAGCAGTAACTTCCGCTCTTCAATCAGAAGGTTACCCTAACCTATACTACTATCAAAAGCTTCTGAAAAAGAAAGGTAAGTCCAGACCAGAGGTTGATAAATCTCCAGGTTGGTTAACTACCCAAAAGAATCGTTCAGTAATTATAGAGGGTCTAGAACAAGATATTCGAGAAGAGAATATCATTGTGAAGGATCCTTTCTTTGTTCAAGAAGCTCCTACCTTTATATATGATGGTTTGGGTAGACCTGTAGCCATGGGTAAACACCGAAATAATACTTCTGCTGTAGATGTGGATTTGGAAGGAGATGTTTATTCTGATGATGATATATTTGGTAAAGCTATTTGTAATCACATACGAAAAGGAAAAACTAATGTAATAATACAACCGAAATGAAAATTCTTAAGTTTTTTGGATTCGATAGAAGGAATCGATCTCCAATACAAGAAAACAAGGCTAATCCTCCAAGTAAAAAAGAGGAGGTACCTATTTCACCCGGTAGAGTATCGGAACCGGATGATGACCCAGGTAACTTCATTCATACATTGAAAGGCTTAACTCAGATGGTTACGCCTTCTTTTCGTGTTGAAGTGATTCAGCTTTTAAGGGATTTATATAAAGTGAATCCAGATGTTAATATAGCTTTACAGGACATGTTTAAGCTTGCTAATACTGGTCACAACATAACCTTCCCTAATAATACCGATAAAGAGGCTGATAAGATGAGAGATCATCTTTCTAAGGTATCCTCTAAATGGTCTAACTATACTGCCGGTATGGATGGTTTGGTAAACAAGATGATAGTTCAATTGATGATTAGTGGAGCTATCTCAGTAGAAGCTGTACCAAATGAAAAGTTAGAGGGTCTAGCTACTGTATTATTCCTCAAACCAGATAGGATAGTATTCAAAAGAGAGAATAATGGTGTATACAGTCCATATCAGAGGAACACTCTTTGGAATGGCTCGAATAAGCAAGATTATATCAAACTTAATACAGAGACCTACTGTTATGTTGGTATGTATAATGATACTGATGAACCTTACGGAATACCTCCTTTTATGGCATCTTTGGATTCATTAAAGGGTCAGCATGATATGAAAACTAACTTTAAACATATCATGGAAATCTGTGGTATGGTTGGTTTTCTAGAGGCTTTGATGGAAAAACCACAACAGAAACCTAATGAAAATGTAGAAGCTTATACTAGAAGATTAAATAGAGAGCTAATACGTTTGAAACAGAATGTAAGGGAAGGTATGAAGGATGGAGTAGTAACTGGTTACATTGATGACCACCAGTTTAAACTTAACTCTACTTCAAAAGAGATGAGCAATATTGATAAACCCTGGAATATGAACCAGCAATCAGTTGCTAATGGTTTGGGAGTAAATGGCAACCTAATTGGAGTACAAGCTTCCATTGGAGAAGGAGCAACTGGTATTATGCTTTCTAAGCTTATAAGTCAGTTAAAGAATATCCAAATGATAGTTTCTTATGTTCTTAAGTTTATTTATGAACTAGAACTACGTCTGGCTGGCTTTGAGTGTAAGGGAATATCCATTACTTGGGGATCATCCACTATCTCTGATGAGGTTAAAATCCAACAGGGTAGACAGTATAAGATTCAGAACCTTGACTTACTTTACAAGGCAGGTATCATTTCTCAATATCAATATGCTTGGGAAATGGGTTATGATTCTCCTTCAGAAGAAGAACCAAGAGTTTCATTGGAAGACCAATTTGCTAAGGGAGGTAATTCAGACCCACAAGAGGGTACTAAGAAGAAACAGAGACAGGATGATAAGAATCAATCTGCTCGTAGATCAAGAGATAAAAATAACCCGGCTCCTTCACGAGGAGATCAAAATACTAAATCAAGATGAGTAAACCGATTACTAAAAAGAACAGAGAACATTTAGATTATTTAGTGATAGGTAGTGGTCATACTATAATGGCTGGGTATATCCCAACATCCATAGAACCACAAACCTTCTCGGAGAATTTTTATAAATGGGCTCAAACTTCTAAGGAGTCAGTCAGTCAATTTGGTTTTTGGGGAGGAGAAATAGATTATAATACCTATTATCCTGACTTGAAGCCAGAAGAACTTACTCCCAAAGATGAGGAGTTTATTGAACCAATGTTCAGATTATTATCTGCAACTATTGTGTCTAAGAACTGGAATCCTACCGATTTTGGTCAAAATGGAGTATTAAAAGCTTCTATGAGAATGCTCTTAGGACAAACAGTAAACTGTGACCATGAGACTAATATTGGTAATGCTATTGGAGCTGTATCACAAGTTATCTGGCAAGATGAATACAAGGATGGTTCTTTTGTTATTCCTGCAGGTATTAATGGTATATTAAAGATTGATGGTAAAGCAAATCCGAGAATTGCTAGAGGCATTCTTATGGATCCCCCCTCTATCCATTCTAATTCAGTAACAGTACAGTTTAAGTGGGATAAATCTCACCCAAATATGAAAGATGATGAATTCTACCAGAAATTGGGTACTTACGATTCTAAGGGAGTTATGGTACGAAGAATCGTTACTGAAGTAGTAAGATACTTAGAAACTTCTTTGGTATCTCATGGAGCTGATGCTTTTGCTCAGAAGATTGGGGATGATGGTAAAATCATTAATCCCAATTTTGCTAAGAGAACTTGGGCTTCATACGAAGAATATAGGGATGATAAGTCTAAACAGTATTTCTTCTATGATACGAAAACTGATCTAGCTTTGTTTAGTGAAAATAACGATACTTCCCAATCTTATGATGATAATCAAGGAAATCAAAATCCTAATAATAAAGATATGAATGAACTACAAAAATTTTTAGAAAGAATCTTTGGTAAAGATTGCCTTACTCTTGCCGAAGGTACAGAGATGAACGAGGAAACTGCATTTGCAGCCATTCAGGAATTGGTTAATTCTCGTAACACTCTTCAGACTACTGTGGATAACTTAACTACAGAAAAAACTTCTCTTACAGAACAGGTTACTAATCTGAATGCAGAAGTTGCAAATCTGAAGGAAATGGCTCAGGTAGGTAAAAACCACATTGCATCTCTCCGTGAAAATGCTGTTGCAACCTATAAAAAACTTATGGGTAACAAAGCTGATGAAACTATCGTTACAATGTTGAATGCCGAAACTACCGGCATGGTAACTTTGATCTCTCTTACTAAAGATTACCAAGCTCGATTGGAAGAAAAATTCCCAATGACCTGTGCTAAATGCGGTTCTCACGATGTAAGCCGTGCTTCTTCTGCAACTGAGGCAGAGGATAAATCCGATAACAAAGCTACTGCTCAGAATTCCGAAAAGAGTACTGAAGAGATTCTGAAAGGTATCTATTCAAACAAATTAAAATAATCTCTAAAATAAGAAGAATATGAATACACATCCTACTACTAAGCTGGTAAATCAGGATCAACCGATGACTCTGTTTGGTGAAAAAACTCCCAGAGCGGTGATCTATAAGAGCGAATCTCACAAGTTGCATCAGGCTTTCTGTGTAAAAGAAAACAAAGTTATTCATCAGGGTATGCCGGTAGCTTTGGATACCGATGGTAATATCGAACCCTATATCCCGGGTGGAGATGGCAGCCAGGTTTATCTGGGTATAGCTGTAACTGACAACATTAACCCTGCTTATCAGGCTCAAAGAAATTTCCCCGTAGAAGTAACTGTAGCTGTAGAAGCTTTCATGGTTGTAAACTGGGTAGCTAAAGAGGCTATGGAATGTGGTTATGTAAAACCCACAGATACCCTGTTGATCGACCGTTTCATCACTGCTGAAACTTCAGCCGATGAAACAAAATTCATTAGCATCGTACCGGCTGATGAAGCTAATGATATTATTCAAGTATTGGTACGCTAATCATTAACTGAACATTAAAAGAACAATGAATACAGAATTTGCACAATTGAAAATGGAAGACCTTAGAAAGGAACTTCCGGAAATGGTAAGAAGTTTGGAAGCATACCGTCAGGGTTCCAACAACACATTGCCTATTGAAGTTACTCTGGAAGAACTGGTACAGGGTAAATATGGTGTATCACAGGATGCCTTCTTTGAAAAGTTGGGCATTAATCCGAAGATTGATACAATGCAGAACATCTTCACTATGCCGCAACAGAATATCCGTTGGATTGTACCGGAAATCATCCGTGCTGCTATTACAACTGGTATGCGTCAGGCACCTTTCTACCCGAACATCATTGCTTCAGACCAATCAATTAATGGTTTGCAGGTAACTATGCCGATGGTAAATATGTCGGATGCTGCTCCCGCTAAGGTAAATGAAGCAGAAACAATTCCTTTGGGAGATGTAAGCTTCGGACAGAAATCAGTTTCTCTGTTCAAAATCGGTAAAGGATTTAAACTTACTGACGAAGTTAAAAACTACGTTTCAATCGATGTATTGGGAATCTATCTCCGTGACTTTGGTATTCAGTTGGGTTATGCTATGGATACTTTGGCAATGGATGTTTTGATGAACGGTAACAAAGCTGATGGTTCTGAATCTGCTCCGGTTATTGGTGTATATGAAACAACCAACGGTATTACTTATAAAGATTTGTTGCATATCTGGGTTCGTGCTGCTCGTATGGGCCGTAACTTTACTACTATGATTGGTGGTGAAGACCAGGCTATCGAGATGTTGAACTTGCCTGAATTTAAAGAACGTCACTCAGGAACTACAGAAGCTACACTGAATATCAAGTCTCCGGTTCCCAACAAGGCTGACTTCTATATTCACCCGGGAACTCCCGATCAGCAGTTGTTGATGGTAGATACCAGTGCTGCTTTGATTAAGCTTACTGCTAAACAGTTGATGCTTGAATCAGAAAGAATCGTATCTAATCAGACTGAAGCCGTATATGCTTCTCTGACTACTGGTTTCTCTAAGATGTACCAGGATGCTGTTCTTCTGTTGGCAGCTAACAAGAAATTCTCTGAAGCTGGATTCCCGAGCTTCATGAACATTGACCCATATTTATTGGTTAACTTAGAATAATATCCGGGATTTCTTCATTGTATTTTTGTCTAATTTCTCCCCGAACAGTTTCAATCCATTCTGTTCGGGGTTTTATATTATAACCTAAAATAAAAAGATTATGGCTACTACTTATATTGTAACTGTTGGAGCTAATGCCTATAGTTTTAACGACCAGGTAACTGGTATTTCAATTGCAAAAGGCGAAGAGAGAGAACTTACTGCTCGTCAGTACAGAACAAAACGTATTCAGAAAGCTTTAGTTTCTGGCCACTTGGTTTTAGTTCCTGAAAAGAACAAAGTTAACAAGTATACCGATGAGGATATCGAAAAACTTGACAAGAAGTTAGCTGCTCAGTTTGCAAAGGGCATGGAGATTGGTAAGATTGCCAAAGCCTATTCTCTCGAGGAAGCCAAGCTGATTGCTAAGAAACACGAAATCGAAGCCGACCCGAAGGATACCGTAAAAGATATCCTTGAAGTTTTACTTGAAGATTTCGAAGAAAACAAAGAATAAACAAATCCGAATATAAATGAAAAAGAATCTAGACTTCACATATGTAACATCAGGTCTGGAAGTTTCATTTAGAGTATTAACCAAAGTCCCGGCCAAATCCATTTTTGACTGGGACTTTGGCGATGATAAGGGAGAGGTTTTCAATGGTGGAAGACATCAATCTTACTCTTATGAGAAGTCTGGATTTTATGATGTAACCCTACATGTCACTAATTCAGAAGGATTAGATTTGACTTGTACTCGAACCGTAGTTGTATGTAATTATGGGCATACTACTCTTCAAGATACCATCTACAATTTAATAGATAGGTATATTCCCAAAGAATTACATGGGAGTATGACCATAGAAGATAAAACTGCATACATAACTAAATGGCAATTATATATCTTCCCACTAGTAAATCATACTATACCACCAGATAAATATAATGATGAATTATGGTATGAGGGACTAGAAAACCAATTAATTATGGAATTGGCTGTATGGGATTATCTCAATATACAAATACAAAATATCCTGTTGGTTGCAGGAAACAGTTTCAGAGAAATTATCTCCACTGAATCCACTGGACCAGACCAAGATGGTGATTCACCTGGAGAACATGCTAGAGGAGATAGGATAAAACAAATTACTACTGGTCCTACTGAAGTACAGTATTATGATAAGATATCCGAAAGTATATCTAGCTTATGGAGTACTTATTCAAAGATGATTCAACCTGGAGGATATATGGATGAATTGAGAAAGAATCTCTGTATGCTGGCATCTAGGTTAGAGATATACTTACCCTTCTGTGATCAAATAGAACGGTTAGTAGTACCAAGAGTAGTAAATCATCGAAAACCAACTCCTTTGGGAGGACCAAATCCAACAGCCCCTCTCAATAAAGCAAGTAAACCTTCGTTAACCATAATAGATAAGAAATCATGACAAAAGAACCTTGGAGAATGGTTAAGAACCATTCTTGGAATAGGTATAAAAAGATTATCACTGATTTCTTAGACTGGGATGCTGGAAGACAAACAATTACTTGGGCTAAACATGTTAATCAATATCTAAATCATGCTGAGGATGATAGCCCAAGATATTATAATATTCCCATAGAAGCTTTATGCTATTACGATGCTTTTAGGAATTGGCCTATTAATAAGGCTACTGTTTCTGGAGAATTAGATGATGAGAACCTTTCTATACTTATTTCAAAGAATTACATAGAACAAATCGGATATCTCAATCAAGAAGGTTATTGGAACTTTAACTGGTCTGAAGATAGATTTGTTATCAATGGGATAGTATATAAACCTTCTGGAGATACTCAAGTATCTCAGGCTAAAGATGAAGCTTTGGTATTCTTGATAATCCTCAAAAGGGATAGAGATACTAAAATCAAATTCGTAGAACAAAACCCATAAAGATATGAAAATGTTAATGTTACGTTTCACCAAGCTTAACAATGTAGATGGGGATTGGTGGGACAGTAATCTTATAATCTTGAATGGACCTTCTGGAGTTCACATAGAAATGCCTGGTACTGGTAATTCGGCTACTACCATGCAATCTATGACTGGTATGAAGTTCGTATCAAATTACCAAGATTACTTTGGAGAGGTATGGGATAAAGATATACCTCATATTGGCTTTGGCCAAGTTATTAAGTTCCGAGTTAGGAAATTACCCGATTATGCAGTAGTTATGGGAGATATCGAGGATGGAGGAGATGTTAACCCAGATGATCCAGATGATATCCTAAATGCTTTTGCCGGTAAAGAAAAAGAATATTTCAGAGGTAATAACTCAGAACTGTTATTGGGAAAAAATAAAGTAACACCTTAAAATATATACATATGTACGTTAGTAAATACTACACTTGCGAAGAAATTGACCAACGGCTATTACAGGGTTATTATGATGACTCTTTGGCTCATGGTTTTGTTGGAACTCTTAAAGAGTTCTGGGCATTCTTCTTATCAATTGCAAACAAGGTAGATAAGAAAGAAGGTTGGGATTTGTCAGAAAACAACTTCTCTGATGAATTGCTAGAAAAACTGAATGGAATTGAGGAACATGCTAACTACGTTACTAAAGTTTCTCAGTTGGAAAACGATTTGAAATATCAGACTCAAGAACAAGTTGAGAAATATATACATGACTTAGTGGATGGTGCTGATGATGCTTTGGATACATTGAAAGAATTGGCTGAAGCATTAAACAATGACCCGAACTTTGCTACCAATATCACTAACCGATTAACCGAATTACGTACTCAATTAGAAGCTGAGGTAACCAGAGCTAAGGATCGTGAAAACGAATTAGCTTCTCAGATTAAGATTGTGAACGATAACTTGGTTAACTCGGTTAATACGTTGAATGCAGCTATCACTAAAGTAGTACAGGATATTACTAAGATGATCGAAGCAATAAATGCTCGTATTCAAAAGGTAGAAGACCGGGTTGGTGATTTGGAAGTAGAAACTGATAATAACTTAACCGAAGCCAAAGAATATGCTAAAGAATTGGTAGAAAAGGAAGCTGCTGAACGTAGAGCTGCTGATGAGAAATTAACCGAAGCTGTTCATCAGGTACAGTTAGATCATACTAGGGATATTGCCGACTTAAATAATAAGATTCTGACCGAGGCTTCAGAAAGAGCAAATGCCGATGTAGCATTAGAATCTAAACTGAACACTGAAATCAGTGACCGTAAAACTGCAGACCAAGAACTTGAATCCAAGATTAATGCCGAAGCTGCAGCTCGTACTGCTCAGGATGAAGTATTACATCAGCAGATTGTAAAAGAAGTTTCTGACCGTCAGAATGCAGATAATGGTTTACAGCAGAACATTACTCAAGAAGCTCAGAACCGTCAGAATGCAGATACTGTACTTCAGAACAACATTGATAATGAAAAAGAAACTCGTATTGCTCAAGATGAAATCCTTGATCACAAGATTGAGGATTTGAAAACTCAGGCAGGTACAAATAAAACTGAATTGCTTGAAAAACTAGAGCAAGAAAAACAAGAACGTATTGCTGCAGATAATGGTTTAGATGATCGTAAGGTAGATAAAAGAGAAGGATATTCTCTTACTAAAAACGACTTTACTGATATTCTAAAGGCTAAATTGGATGGCATTGAAGAACATGCCAACTACATCACAAAAGTATCTCAGCTTATCAATGATGCGGGTTATCAAACTGAAGCAGATCTCCAGGCAGCTATAGAAAAGATTATTGGGGAAGCTCCAGAGGTTCTTGATACTTTGAAGGAAATTGCAGATGCTTTAGGTAATGACCCGAACTTTGCTACTACAATTACTAAGAAATTGGCAGCTATCACTGAGCAGTTGAATCAGGAAATTACTAATCGTACAGAAGCTGATACCCAGGTACAGGCTAATGTAAATAAGGAAGTTTCTGACCGTAAAGAAGCTGATACTGCACTTGAAGCTAAGTTGAAAGAATACGTTGATAATGAGGTAGATAAGATTACTGGTAACACCGATGGTATTCAAGCTAGTCTGAACAAAGAAATCCAAGATAGAAAAGATGCAGATACGGCATTACAGGCTGCTATCACTAAAGAAGAAACAGATCGTAAGGCTGCTGATACTGCATTAGATACTCGGGTAACTGCTAATGCTACCAAGATACAAGAATTGGCTTTATCTATTCAGGATGCGGTAAATACTGTTAAAAATGAACTTCAGGCTAAGATAGATGCTTTGCAAACAGAAGTAAATGCTAACAAGGCAAATATCCAACGTAATACTGACCGATTGAATAATCAGATTACTAAGGAAGCTGAAGATTATACTGAATTGAAAGGCATGGTTAATGCAGAAGCCGAAGCAAGAGCCAATGCTGATACTAATCTTAAGTCTCAGGTAGATAAGGTAATTATCGATTTGAATACTGAAATTTCAAAGAGAGAAGCGGGTGATACTGTTTTACAACAGAATATTGACAAAGAAATCTCCGATAGAACTGCTGCAGACACCTTGTTAGACAACAAGTTTACTGGCTTGATAAATACTGAATCTACTGCTCGGGCAAATGAAGATGAGAAAATCAATGCTCGAATCGACCAGGAGATTAAAGATCGTAAGGCAGGAGATGATGCTTTAAATACCAGAATAGATAGCATTAATAGTGGAGTAACTGGTTCTTTAGCTGAGCTCAGAGAGAAAGTAACTAATAACACTACTGCTATTCAAACCGAAGTAGAAAGAGCTAAGGCTGCTGAACAAGCCATTAGGGATTCTCTGACTACGGCTATGGAAAACCACAAAGATGATTTGGCAGTTATATCTAAAAATATCAGTGATGAGGCTCATAGTAGACTACAAGAAGATATTAAGCTTCAGAATAATATAGATACAGAAACCCTTAATCGTACTCAGGCAGATACTTTGTTAGAGAACAAGGTTGCTCAGGAAGTATCCAATAGAGTTCAGGCTATTGAGGGTTTGAATAACCGAAAAGTAGATAAGGTAGATGGTAAAGAACTTTCTTCAAATGACTTTACTGACTTATTAAAAGATAAGTTAGATAACATTGAAGAATTTGCTAACTACATCACTAAGGTATCTCAGTTGGAAAATGATTCTCATTATCAGAATGCTGAACAAGTAGAAGCTGCAATTCAGAGAATTATTGGTTCTGCACCAGAAGTACTTGACACTCTGGGAGAGATTGCTAAGGCTTTGGGAGATGATCCAAACTTTGCTACTACCATGACTCAGAAACTTACCGAGTTAACTACTAAGCTTGAAACCGAAACTCAAAATCGTATTGATGGTGATGAGGGATTGGAAACTAGGCTTATAAATCTGGGTAATAGTATTAACAGGGTAGTAGAGGATTTAAGAACTTATGTTACTGAAACTCGTACTGAACTATTGGCAAGAGCTAATAACCAGGATGCTCTTATCAATCAGAACTCGGCAAATATTCAGAGAAACTTGGAATTAATCCAGGGTCTTCAAAATAATCAAAGTACTGGTTATCTTGAAATCAAGGAACTGTTGAATACAGAAATTGAGGCTAGAAAGGCTGAGGATATTCGTATTGAAGCTAAAGTAGATAAGAATACTCAGGACCTTACTACAGAACGTAATGAGCGTATTGCTGCAGATAAAGTTCTCCAGGATAATATCGATGCTGAAGAAGCTGCAAGAATTGCTGCTGATAATGCTCTGGGTAAACGTATTGACAAGGAAATCCAAGATAGAAAAGATGCAGATACGGCATTGGATAATAAGTTTACCAATGTCACTAATGACCATGAGACACGTTTACAGGCTGAAGAAGCAACTTCAGATGCTTTACCCTTGACTGTGATTACAGGAATTGATCCGAACCCAGTTATCAATGGTACTTCTGCTGAAGTAAACTTTAAGAGTTCTGTAAAAGAAGAGGGCAATCTTTATGGAGAACCCAGGTCTGATAAGTTTGCTATTCCTGCTTCTACTGATACCAAAGCCGGTCTTCAATCAGCCGCAGATAAGAAGAGATCGGATTCTATGCCTAATGATTATATCACTGGAGCTAGCTATACTCCTAAAGCAGGCGTAGTTACTACTAACATAAATAGAAGTACCTATAATTCTGATGAAGGAATACAGAAATCGAATGATTTCACTGTAGATATACCTGCTTCTACTGCAGAAAAAGCTGGTGTACAAACTGCTGCAGATAAGAAATTATTTGATTCTATTCCTCGGACTGTAGTAGTTGGAGAAGGAGCAGCTTCGGATGCTAACCTTGTTAGATTATTAGTAAACCGAAAGACTGTAAATGAAGGAGTATATAAAGATGATAATAGTATTTTATATTTACCAGTGGCTTCAACTACTAAAGCTGGTACCATGTCTGCTGCGGATAAGGTTAAGTTAGATGAAACTTTACCTAATCAAATTGCTAAGGAAATCCAAGATAGAAAAGATGCAATTGAAGTACTGAAAGAAGCTTCAGAAGCTTCTCTTGCTCAAGAAATCCAGGATAGAAAAGCAGCTGACCAGGCATTGGATACTAAACTCACTCAGGCTATTAGAGAAGAGGCAGATGCTCGTACCGAATCCGATAATAGCTTGATGAATAGTATTAATGCAGAAGCTGAAGCAAGAGCCAATGCTGATACTAATCTTGAGAATAAGTTACAAACTAATATCAATAACTTAGAAAAGAAGTATGATGATTTCGTAGCAACTAAGGGTAAGGCTAATGGATTTGCTTCTTTGGATGGTAATGGATTAGTACCCTCTAGTCAATTGCCTTCTTATGTTGATGATGTTATCGAGGGTTATGCTACTTATGAGGTCAGTGAAACTGGAAAGCTGAGCAATATTAAATTATATTCTGACCCAGATCATGCTAATCCTATTACTGGAGAATCAGGTAAGATATATTTGAATATTACCCAGGATGAACCCTCTTATCAATTCCGTTGGTCAGGTACTCAGTTTGTAGATAGTAATACCTCTTCACTGATACTTGGAGAAGTTACTGGTACTGCTTATGATGGTGCTAAAGGTAGAAAAGCTACTGCTATAACCAACAGTATTCCAAATACTGTTGTAGATACAATAGAATTTGGTCAAGCATATGCAGATTATGTACAATTAAAATACCATTATTATCGTAAACAATTTGTAACTGATCAAGATGATCATTATACGGCACAACCTCATAAACATGTAGATATACCTGCTTCTACTGCAGAAAAAGCTGGTGTACAAACTGCTGCAGATAAGAAATTATTTGATTCTATTCCAGGTACTATTATAATTTCTGGTAAAGGGGTAGTTCAGAATACAGATAAAGTTTGGGTACAGATCAATAAATCTACTAAAGCTGATGGAGTATATGGTGAAGCTACTACACAAACATTAGAGATCTTAGCTGCTAATGCTAATCGAGCTGGAGTAATAACTGTTGAGATGTTCAACAAACTTAATTCTGGTCTAAATGGAGATATTACCAATGCCCTGAATGAAGCTAAGGCTTATACTGATGCTGCTAAAACTGCATTAGAGAAATTAATCCAGGATTCTGACAAAGTAATCAAGGAAAGCTTAGATGCTCATATTGGCAATAAGAGTAACCCTCACAATGTAACCAAAGTTCAGATAGGTTTAGGTAATGTACAGAACTTAGCTCCAGCAGATATGCCAGTATCTACTGCTCAGGCTGCTGCTATTGCAGATGCTAAGGCAGCAGGTACAAAAGCTCAGACCGACTTAAGTACCCATGCAAACAGAAGGGATAATCCTCATAATGTAACTAGAGCTCAATTAGGATTGGCTACTACAGACCAAGTAGTATTTGCTAAAACTACTGCAGCTTCTGGTTTCTGGAAGGAATCAGATGGTAGATTAAAATCTCAAGTAGAGAATTTGAACCATACTCTGGACCAAATCTGCAATATACCTACAGTTCACTTCAAGATGAATGGTAAATACCAAGTGGGAACTATTGCTCAGAGCTTAGAGGAAATCGAACCGCTGTTGGTATCAGAGAATAATATACCTGCTTCTCAAGTACCTAACCAATCTAGATTCGAAACTTTCGTCGGAGAAGATGGTCAGGAATATGTAAAAGTAAAAGTAGTAGAATATGAAATGCTCAGTGTCATGGCTCTCGAAGGAGTTAAGTTATTGAGAAAAGAATTCGAAGACTTTAAGAAACAATTAAACAATAAGTAATATGGCAGAAATAGCAACTTGGAGTGCTATTCTGAATAAGACCGGCCTTGGTAAGACCTCTAATGAGTGCCCTACCAAGGCTGAGTTGTTAGCACTCAATAATGGTAAGGACTCCAATGTTGACAAGGTTATTGTAATTAGTAATGCTGCTAGCTACGGTAACAATGAATGTGTCAAGTTAGAGGATATCAATGCCGAGCAATGGATTTATACATTCCAGTGGGATCCGAATGGTAATCCTTCTTTTAATGCTCCAGCTACTGGAGGTACATACCCCTTTGGTTCATATGCTTCTAATCGAGTTAAGCAAGTAAACGGTGTTAATACTACTATCTCTCAAAGTTTGGTGAATGATATCACTAAAACTTCGGAAGGTTCTTGGTATACTACAGATTACGACGGTAATAAAGGTAGAATAGTACCCAACAATACATCTACTAATAGTAAATCAATCACTGTAACTTGGACTCAGAAGTATTCGGGTAAAACCCTACAGGCAACATTTACCCAGGCAGCAGGTAGAAAAGTTTATTCTTCATGGAGTTACAACTGTAGAGTAGATAAAACTTCTTTCAGTTACAGTGGAGGTCAATCTAATGTAACTGCTAAGAGTGCAAGTAGAAGTTATACTTGGAATGGTCAAGGAAGTAGTTATACAGAATCAGAAACGGCTACAGTAAGAGTTTCTAGTCCGGCTTCTATTAGTGGGAATAGTATTTCTATCCCAAGTAATAGTGGTTCTGCTAGAAATTTTACGGTTACTTTCGATTTCCCAACTGCTACAGACCAGACTATCTCAATTTCTCAGGAAGGAGGTCAAGTAACTTATATAGATCACCTATCTATAGACCCAACTACTAAAAATGTACCTGGAACTGGTTCAGAATTTAGATTGACAGTAAATGCCAATTATGATAAATATATAAACGGAACTTATGTAGAAAATGTTCGTACTTTTTATACTTCGGCTGAAGTAGTTGAGGGAACTTCATCTGATATTACCATCTCTGGTAAAACTTCTAGTGGATGTAGTATTAGTGTAGCACCAAACCCTAACTCATCACCTAGAACTTTTAAGATTAAGTTTACTTATGATACGGCAACTCCTGTATATTTAACCATTACACAGAATTCGGCTGAGGTAACTTATCCTAGTAGTGGTATGGTATTTGAGCACAGTACCCAACAAAGTATGGGTTATAAAACTAGTACTTTATCCATAGGTACTGTTGGAGGTGAGGGAGGTAATATTTCTTTTTATATAAAGAGTTATAGGTCTAGATATGTTAACGGTTCTTTAAGTTCTACCGAAGCTATTAAACCTACTCTTATTTTGCCATCCGGAGTAACCGAAACTATTACTAATGTGAGTGGTTATTACTTTAAAGTAACTATTACCATACCTGAGCATTCAAAGCCTGCAAGCAGAACTCTTACAATCAGAGCTAATCAACCTAATGGCTTAGATAGAGAGTTAGTACAAACTGTACAACAGAGTGCTTCAACTTATGAGTTTGGTATTAGAGAAAACTCGGAGGATTCTTTGAGTACTTCTCTTACTTATTCTGGTTGGCCAAGTTTAGATTCATCATACAATAGACCTGTAAGAGTATATTCTAGGAAGAATGGTAATCAATTCCTTAATTGGGCTTTATCTTCTAATGCGGATTGGATCACTATATCTGGTTCAGGTACCAGTGCTACATATTATAAGGTGGCTACTAATAACAGTAGTTCATCTAGAACTGGAATTATTACCTTTACTCAAGGAGAATCGGGTAAAACTTGTACTCTGACAATAATTCAAGAAGCGGGGGATGTATATGAGTTTTATATTACTGATCCAGAAGGTAATGGTCATCACACTGATTTCACATTCTCTGCTCCCTCAGGTGGATTGGTAAGTAAACATGTATTTAATCTTATCTCTACTCACAATGGTAGTCCCTTATCTGCAGACGATGTAGAATTGGTTAATCCGGAGATAGAAACTCAATCTATAGGTATACTATTAACAACTGATTCTCAATCTCCCTTTAGGTTTATGGCAATTATAAGTGAAGCAGGTTATTCTGTAAGAACTGCAGCCGATACTGTTAGACAGAAGCCATCTGGAAAAACGGTAATTTTCAGAGTTCTTCAAGAAGGAAAAGATAATTTTTTCAGCTTGGAATTAAGTTTAAATATTTCAAATGGTAATGATCAAGATACGTGGGGATTATTTGATACGGCTAATATACCTCATACTTCTGACTTTATGTATGATATGAGCTTAATACGTGAAGGTATTATAGTAAACTCAATAGAAGGTAAAATAAAAGTGAATTCTATTCAAAGTACTACTAAGGATAGAGGGATTGGGGATACTGTTTATGTATGGGCTTATAATTCTGTAAGAGGTTTATGGTTATCAATTGGTAATTTTAGGATTGAAGAAGGTACTAATATGCATCATTGGGATACTTCTTGGCCATCTTAGATAATTTAATCCTAAACACAACACTAGTACATTTATTGATAGATAAATTTAATTATTAACTTTAAAACTAAATCATTATGGAAGTTAAATCTGGTGAAGGTACTGTAGTGGTTGCGGATCGTAATCGTTATAGTGATGAATGTTGTAATAATCGAGGATTGATGCTCAAAGAGATCAGAACATTATTAACTCGGTAGTACAGGCTTTGGGTAATAAAACTGCATAATTTCTATTAAAGTTGATTAGGGAAAAGGGAGGTACCTGTAGCGGGTATTTCCCTTTTTTCGTTTTAATCTAGTAAGAAACATGGAAGAAGATAATAAACTACAAACCTTTACTCTCCAAATGCAACTACCGGCTCCTAATTTAGAGGTAGCAAAGAGAGTAGCCGATGAAGCACAAAGACTGATAGATATCTATGGATACTATAATTTCTTGAACCTAGTAGAATTTATGAAACAGAATCCCAGTATGGTTCAAATGGGATTAAGTCTAATCAATAAAAATAATGCAGTATGGAAGAAATGAAATTTAAATCATTACAAAGAGGAGATTTAGTCTTTACTCTAGAAAGAGACAGAAGATCAATGTACCCGATCTTTGACCGAGCTAAAGTAGTAAAGGTGGGAGAAAGTAAACCCAGAGCTAATGAAAATGGCGATGGTTTTTCTAATCTTATAGAGATCGTTCTTCAAGATTCCATTGGTACAGTAACAGTATACTTACCTTCAGATGGAAATGAAGGTATTTATAACAATGTGTACTACACTCTAATCGGAAGTAATATTATAAACGAAGTATCATTGCAAAGATCACAGGCTCTCGGAATTATTAATAATGTGGGTAAATACGAGAACATAATAAAGGAATGCGATAATATCCTTGCTATGTTTGAAAACAAGGAGCCCACTAATGGTAGTCAATTCAATGAAGAATTCGCTTCATTCAGGAAAGATGTAGTATCAGTATTACAATCACAACAGCAAGCCATAAACCTTATGATGGATTCACTTGGCTTGAATAAACCGAAGGAAAATCCAGATGGCAAGTAAGTCAGTAAACATAACTATAAGTACTCCCTTGGGAGACTTACAGATATATACTGACCCAAAAGAACAGGCTAGAGCTGAGAAGTTGATTGCCGAAACCCCATCTATCATGAAGAATGCCTATGATAGAGCTACTGAGAAATTCGGCAATCAACTTCTCAGACTTGTGAAAAAATGCCTAAGAACGGGTACTCCTCCAAGAGGAACTCATTGGGATCCTCACTCGGCTAATACTATTAAACGATACGGAGAGCATACCCTTTTGAATTATACGGGTCAGTATTTGAGATCAGTACAAATAGTAAAACAGAAGAATAGAACTTACGTAGGTATACCTACTAATCTTAAGAAAACCAGAAAGGGTGATAGGACTAGTAAAAGAACTTTGAACCAAGTAGCTATCATGTTGGAATATGGTTCTAGAGGCGGTAATTTACCTCCAAGACCATTATGGAAACCCGCCTTCGAACAAGTAGGTGGTAAGAAGGTTCTGAAGGAAACCCTAGTAAGAGAACTTCGTAAAGAAATAAGGAGATATAGAAAATAATGGGATTCACTATAAGCAAGAATCAAGGTTCTGGTAGAACTGTTATAACAGTAACACCGGAAGAAAAGAATACTACAGATAAAGATATTATTCAAGTATTAACTGTAGAAGCTGTGGATGGTTCTACTAAAGAAGTAAAGCTTATTCATAAAAAAGGAGAAGATGAATGGGAATATGCTTTCAGAGTTTCACCTACTGAATTATACTTTGAGCCTACAGGAGAAAGCAAAGAGGTTACTATTGTATCTACCAAACAAAGGGTAATCAATGGAAAGAAAGTTGGTGATTCAGTTAGTGTAAACTATACCCGGGAAAACTCTGGGGATATATCTGGCTCTGGTACTACTATTATCATGAGCTTAAATGATAATATGTATAATGAACGAGTAGGTCAAGTAATATTTACTCAAGGAGAGTCTGGTAAAACTATAAGTGTAACTTGTAAACAAGGTAAAAAAGAAACTTCGGGAGATATAGGTATAATCAAACTATGGTCAGGCCCCGGAGTTCCAGAGAACTATGTACTCTGTAATGGAGGTCAGGTAAGTATAGCTGAATATCCCGAATTATATAAGGCCATTGGTGAGAAATATAATACTTCTTCTACTAGGGCAGGTTATATAAGTGTTCCTGATTTAAGTGGTAGGTTCGTAGTTGGAGTAGATTCTAGTGACCCAGATTACAGTAGTATTGGTAATACTGGAGGAGAAAAAGAACATAGGCTAACCGTGGAAGAAATGCCAAGCCATACCCATTCATACAATAAGATTCGTATAGAAACTCACAAATGGGGAGATAATGCAAACAACCGACCATTCCCATTTTATGATTCAGGGGCTCAAACTGGTCCAACTGGTGGTAATCAACCTCATGAGAATAGACCACCATACTACGTATTGGCTTATGTAATGAAAATAAGATAGGAGGAAATTATGGTAAATTCACAAGAAATAGTAGAGAGAACCTTCTATATATGCCTATTGAAGGTTCTCTTAGAAAAGAAGATGGGACTTAATCCTGAGGATTATTTACCTTTATCACAAGAGAATGAAAAGAGATTCCAAGAAGATAAGGAAGCAATAGACAAATTTATTTACTTATTCGGTATAGGTAATAATCAGGTAAGAGGTCCTAAAACATGTCCTAGGATAACTATAGAAAGCACGGCTTATTATCCTGGAGATATTGGAGTAGAGAAATATATCATTGGAGATAGATTAGATGTGGGTAATTACCAAATGTCTGAGTTCCCTTACGAAACCAAAGATATAACTATTGATATTCATTTGGTAGCAACTACTCAGAATGATATGAGATTACTACATTCTATTCTTCATGAAGCATTACCTACTCGAGGCTATATAAGACCTTACTTCAATGATTTAGAAGAATGGGATAAAGGTAGGATAGCTCCTACTGGGAACCTATTTATAGAGATTGGTAATTTCTATGATCACCCAGATGAATCACATGGGTTATTGGAAAAGGTCTATCAATATGTATGTAAAGATGGTATTATACCAGAAAAACTGGTAGAAATGGGGGATCTATTACCTATAAGAGATATAAGTCTTTTACTAGGACCCGAATACCAAAAGGATGAGGAGATGCTAAATCTCAATATACATGTTTAACTCAAAAATTTACTAAAATGAAAAAGTTAGTGTTTATGCTGATGGCACTCATTTTGCCAGTGTCATTGTTTGCTGCAGAAGTAGAACCTTCAACGGGTTCAGAGTTTGTAATCAATCTGGGTACATTTACTGGTATAGTAACTTTGGTATCATCCTTGGTTACTCAGGTACTAAAGGTAATCCCAGCTATCAAAGACAACAAACTTGCTAAGATTGGTATATCTGCCTTAGTGGGTATTCTCATATGTATTATAGCTTGGGGATTACAACTTACACCCTTATTAGAAAACTATCCTTTCTATCAGGTATTAATTTATGGATTAGCTGCTGGTTTATCGGGATGTGGTTTCTATGATGTGATTAAGGCTATCGGAGGTTTATTTAAGAATAAAGAGGATTAATTTTCTAATAATACCAGTAAGGTAACGATACTTACTGGTATTAATTAAATATATTAACCTATAAAACACAAGGATATGTCAAAATCACCCAGAGTTGTTTTTAAGTTCGAGAACAACAATGTTCAACAGACTACTCCACTTTTAGGAGTATCATGTTTCTTGGCTAGAACCGAAAAAGGTCCCTATGATGATCCTTCAGAATTAATTACTTCTTTCTCTCAATTCCAAAGAATATTTGGTAAAGAGATTGTACCTGATGGTTCTGTATCTAACATAGAGAAAGCTTTAGTAGGAGGTTCTAAGCTAAGAATTATTCGTGTATTGGGAGCAGGTGCTAAAAAGGGTACTGTTACTAAAGCCGAAGAGGCTGAATCTACTGAAGATGAAACTGAGGAGATAACTGAAAATGCTCAAGCTTCAGAAATATTCAAATTTATTTCAGGAAATACTACAGTAAGCTTTGGTTTGGTAACTAAAGGTTATGGTGATCCCATTGGTTCTGGAGAATCTTTCAAAGTTGGTTTCTCTAAATCGGTGAATACCGTTTTCTATAACATCTATGATGCCAATGGTTCTATCTTGGAATCGGGTCCAGTAATTACTTACAAAACTAAGGATGCTCAGAATAAAACTTCTGTAGATTACTTGGCTTTAAGTAACTTTGCTAGTAATTCTGCATACCTGGAACCTAAGATGGTAACTACTACCGATAAGATTAAATCTTTCGAGAACTTAGTATCTTGGCTCCAGACTTCAATTGACCAAACCGAGAATCCGTTAACTATCCAAGTTGGAGGTAAAGAACCTACTGCAGAAGAGGTTATGTTTAATGGTACACTTGGTACTGCTGGTGCTGATCCTACTGCAGATGAATGGATTGCTTCTTTGGATTTGGTAAAGGATTACACTGATATCTATCAGTTATCATGTTCTCATATTCATCAGCATTTGAAAACAGACCAAGATGTACTTTTAGTACATAAGGCTGCTAAAGAAATGTGTGCTGAATTACAAGAGTACACTTACTACATTGAAGTACCAAAATACACCACTCATTATACTCAGGGAACTCAGCCTAGAAATAAGCAGAGTATTATAACCTGGATTAATAGCTGTTTGGGTAGTATCGGTAACTCTAAATATGTAGCCTACTTTGCAGGTGGTATCAAGTACTACAACGAATTCGGATTACTTAGTAATTCCGATGTAATGGGTACCATCTTCGGTTTGGGTGATACTTCTGCTTCTAACTATGGACCTTGGAAGTCATTTGCTGGTATGAACCGAGGAATAATTTACGATGGTCAGGGCCCAGTAAGTCCTAACTATGGTAGTGATTCTCGTTATAATGAACTGGACGAATTGGCTCAGATGTATGCCAACATGATTGTAATCAAAGATACTCCATCTTCTGGTAAACAAACCATGTTATGGCATTGCTTCTCTTCTCAAGTAAAACAGGATTCAGAAAGATTCCTTTCAATCGTAAGATTGAATCTGTACTTGAAGAAGACTCTTCGTCCTATCTTGAATAAATATTTGGAAGAACCCAATATCTGGAGTACTTGGAAAAATATTTATCTTGAGGTAAAACCAATCCTGGATAATCTGGTAGATGAAAATGCTATGTCAGAGTACACATGGATGGGCGACCAGGATGCTGGTTCTTATTCAGAACTCTCTGTAAATAATGAAGCTGATGTCCGTCAGGGTAAGTATAAAGTAATCCTGAAGTACAAAGATATTGTTCCTATGCAAGAAATTACAATTAACATTGTAATCGATGCAGCTTCTAATTCAGTTAACATTTCAGAAAACGAATAACATTAAAATCATAAAATATGGGAGCAAAAGTAAAGAATCCTAGAAAGAAATTCCTATGGAGCATCTCTTTCCCAAAACACCCCATCAATACATACCTATTCCAGACTTGCCAACTTCCGGATATAGAGATTGACCAGGTTGCTCATGGAGATGTAAACAGAGATGTAAAAACTGCTGGTAGAGTTACCGTAGGTAATCTGGTAGTAGAAAAACTCTTAACTACTGCTGGTTCTGATACCTGGCTTCAAGATTGGCTATACTCTTGCCAAGATATGATAGCTGGAGGCGGATTAGTTCCTAGTGAATATTGGGAAACTGCTATTGTAAATGAACTTGCAGAAGATGGAGTATCCGTCCTAAATACTTGGCTGCTTGAAGAAGTTTGGCCTTGTAAAGTAAATGGCCTTGACTTAGATCGTATGGCTTCAGAAAACACCATAGAAAATATCGAATTTTCTGTTGGTACTTGCGATAAGTATTAACTCTCTTAGTCATTTTCTTACTAGAGTTTTAGGTGGAGGGGTGGGATTCCTAGATAAGGAGTTTCACCCCTTTCTTGTTGATACTTACAGCTACTATGAAATTATGAACTTTTAAAAATTAGATAAAATGGATATGACACTAAGAACCTTAGTATTCACTGCTCCTTCTGGTAGACTTTTCGAAATCAGAGAGCAGAATGGTGAAGATGAAGAAATTATCACCAACCCGGTAGATTCAAAGAATCTTATGAATCTTACCAAATATATTTCAGCAATAGTAGTTAAAACGAATGCTACTAAGTCAGGTAGATTAACCATAGAGGATGCTCTTAAGTTACCTTTGCTGGATAGATACTGTATCCTATTTAATTCTCGAATCTTTTCATTGGGGGAAGAAGTAGAATTTACTTATAAATGGGATAACAAAGATTCTGTAACTTACTCTCAGGACTTGGGAGAATTTCTTTTCGATTATGCAGTACTTCCTACAGAACAAGAAATGGAAGAAAAACCCAATGCCATTCCTTACTACCCGGGAAGAAAAGGAGAAGATGGATTTACTCTTATGCAATATACAGAGGAATTGAACTCAGGTAAGGTAATCCAATTCGAATTGATGGATGGAGAAAAAGAGTCTCAGATGGTTCAGCTTTCACCAAGTAAACTTACTAGGCATTCTACTCTCCTACTTCGTAATCTTAAATTAAAGGTAGGAAATAAGTTTGAGAAAGTAGAAAACTTCTCTTTATTCTCATCAAGAGATATGGCAGAAATTCATCGTTTGGTAAATACAGTAGACCCAATCTTCCATGGGTATACTCAAATTGAGAATCCGGAAACTGGGCAAACTATTGATTACCCAATCATGGCTGCTCCTGATTTTTTCTACTTGACGGGAGATATAATTTAGAGGAAGATTACATATACATTACTCGGGCTGAGATAGTCTTAGACTATCTCACCTTTTTGTGTCTACCCGTTCGTAAAAGAAAGAAATTCCTACTCATAGCTGAGAATTATTATAAACAAATGAAGAAGAAAATGTCAACATGATAGGAGATACAAAAAGTTTAGTAGAAGTCGGGGTATCAATGGTACTCCGAGATAAGTTTAGCTCTGAAACCGGTAAAATTTCACAATCATTCAACAATATGATGAATGATATGAATGACTGGAACAGGGCTATTCAGATGAGTGCAGGTAATGCTGTACAAAATAGTATGAGATTCCTTGGAGGCATGGCAGAAGCTTATCAGTATTCGGCCAAGGTACAAGATACTATATTCATGGCCTCAAAGATTGCAGGAGCTACAGCTGAGCAACAAACTGAAATGATGCAACTAGCTCAAGCAGTCAATGCAGTTACTCCCTTGACTGCTGCAGATATTGCTTCCGGTCAAAGATATTTAGCAATGGCAGGTAATACAGTAGAACAGATAAAAGATATGACTGGGCCTGCTGCTAAGTTAGCATCTATCCTTGGTCAACCCTTTGGAGGTAAAGGAGGTGTAGCTGACTTGATGACTAATATCATGTCAATGTATGTTATACCTTCTCAACAAGCTACTAAGGTTACAGATGATTTATATACGGCTGTAACTAACGCTAATATATCTCTTACCGATTTGGCTCAAGCTATTACTTATGCTGGAGCTGATATGGCTAATGCAGGATATGACTTAAGACAGACTGCTGCAGCTATTGGTGTATTGGGAGATATGGGTATTCAGGGTTCATCAGCTGGTACTGCATTAGCAAATATGATCCGTTATTTGCAACTTTCTTTAGCCGACCAGAAAAAGAAAGGATTTAGTGCATTAACTAGTTTAGGTTTAAGTCCACAAGATTTCTTTGATGCCGAAGGTAATCTTATTCGATTAGATAAGGTATATCGTAAGTTTGGAGAAGCTCTTATGAATAAACCCCTTCTGGAAAGAACTAAAGCTTTCTATAATATCTTCGGAGTTCGAGGTACTCGTGATATCTCTAATCAGATTCGAAATATGATGGCTGGTTCTGATAAGATGACTAAGATCTTAGAACAATATGATAAGAACTCGGGCATAGTAGAACAGGTTACTGAGGAAAGATTAAAGACTCCTCAAGGTATCATTGAAGCTTTCAAGTCTAACTTTGAAAACTTAGTAGTGAATATAGGTTCAACTTTAGCCGACGTCTTTAACCCTATATTAACTGTATTTACCAAGATATCTCAATGGGTACAAGGAATAGCTGGTACTATAGGAGGTCAGATAGTAGTTAAAGCATTAGCTTGGGGATCAATTACAGCTTTAGTAGTAAATGGCTATAGGTACCTAGCTGCTACTGGCAGAATGCTTTCTACTTATATGCAACAAACTAATACCCAATCTCAGGCTACAGCAAGTGGAGTTAGTAAGTCTGCAGCTGCAGCTGCAGTATTGGAGACCCGATTAATACATATCACTCAGATTATGAGAGAACAATATTACCTTCAAAAGGCAATGGCATTCGGTTGGACTGCTGGACCTAGAGGAGGTTGGTATGGGCCAGATGGTAAACGTATTAGGAAGTTTGGAATACCCGGGCCAACATTGGGAGGACTTGGGGGAGGTACTACTAAACCGCCTACTCCTACTGCCGGACCTGCAGTAGCTAGGTTAGGTATGAAAGGTCTATTCGGTAGATTGGCTGGATTCTTGGGAGGCCCTTGGGGAATGGCCATTGGTATAGCATTACCTCTTGTAGCAGATTATTTACCCAGGTTAATAGATTCCTTAAACAAGAACACCGATTCTAATCTATCAAAGGAAACTCTAACTAGTGATGAATATTTAACCGAGAAAATGGCAAGAGCTATCAGGGCAGCTTTACTGAATGATAAACCTAATGGTACTGTTAACATTACTATTGATGGAGCACCAGTTGGTTCTGTAGCTCCAGGTGAAACTTTAGGAGTTAATTATGCTACTCAAATTGGATTAATACCTTAAATTATGGCAAGAATATTAGGAAAACTAGCGGGTAAGGTTGTTAAGAAATATAATAATCTTACCCAAGATACTGCTGGAGTACTTACTGGTCCCATAAATAAACTATGGAGAGCTAAGATACACCTTAACCGATTAACTTCAGGTTTACCTAAGGATACTGCTCCTAGAGGTAAATTGTTTAATCCGAATGGAGCTTTGGGAGAAAGGGAAAGATCTTCCAAGAATCCATTACTCAACAGTTCTCTTCAAAGTATTAGGAGATTACAACTTCAGCATGGAAATCTTAAGATTGACAGAGATGATCCTGCTCAAGGTAGGACTGTAGTAGAAAACAATAAACTTTATGGAGTAAGCCAAGATATAAGAAAACTAAACCAGGTAATCATTTATAATACTAATGTTAGCCCATACCAATATATTGTTTTACAGAATAGACCTCTGAGCTTTGACTTTAGAGGAGAAACAACTTGGGCTACCATTAAGTCTATGGGTAGAAATACTCCTATGTATCATTATACTGGTTCAGAAGATATTGTACAATTCAATGTATCTTGGTACTGTGATGATCCGGATAATCCTGCTGAAGTATTAACTAAATGTAGGTTATTAGAATCCTGGAGTAAATCCAATGCTTATCAAGCAGCTCCTCCAATCTTACAGATTCAGTGGGGAAATTCTGATACTTTTGAAGATCATTATTATATACTTACTTCTGCCACATATTCTCTTTCTAATTTTAGAAATGCTTCTAGACAACGTATGAAAGGTTCAGTAGATATAAGAGAAGACCTAAATCTGTATCCTGCTACTGCTACTCAAGAATTAATATTCAAACGAGTAAGCTCATATAGTTTATCTTATGAGGATATTGTTAAAAGTAAAGCTGCAGAAAAGACTGTGGGTATTTTTACAACCGATAAAATCAAGTAACCATGGATATAACTTCTTATTTAGTTGGAGCAAGTCCATACGATAATGGATTTACTCTGAATTATGGAGATGGAGATTATTCTTTAGAATCCTACCCATTACTTATACCCTCTTCTCCCAATGACTTTCAGCATACCCTGAAAGAGGGTGAAACTCTACAGAATATCGCTTATAGGTATTATGGAGATTCTGGTAAATGGTATATTATTGCTGAGTATAATAACATAATAAATCCGTTCACTGAATTAAAAGGTGGAATGGTATTAATGATACCGGCTTATGGAAGTTAAAGCAAATAATCCCATATTATATAAAGGCACAGGTACTCCTTACCTAGCCATTTTTGATAATCAAGGTATACCAGTTATGAACCCTCTTACTGGTATACCTTTAGGAGCGTATATAAGTAGCTGGTCATATGTATATGATGAAGAAAAAGAAAACTTAGCTACAATAACTATTGATACTGGTAATCCAGATACTGTAGATGTAGAAGCTTTACAGGAAAATAGAGATATCTTTTTACAGTGGGGATATATTTTTAGTGATGGTACATTTGTATCAAGCCCAGCTATAAATATCAAAGTAAGAGATTTCGATTGTATCTTTGATTCTACAGGTACCCATATAACTATCAAATGTATTGATGGCACGAATCATCTTAGGTTTATGCCCCCTCATAAACCTACTGAGGATACCGATGATAGTATGGTTAAATTCTTGGATTCAGGATGCGGATTAAATGTTGGAGTAATAATAGAAAGGTTTGAGTAATGGCAAATATAATAAGTAATCAAGCTTATCAAGCTATACAGGTACCCACAGAAGTTACTCCTGAAGTACAGGGTACCATTCTATATGCCAATCAGTTTAGTGGCATAGGTCAAGTAGGTATGCCAGACGATTTAGCTGAAGTACTTAATTCTAACTTAGGTACAATAGGTAACAATGTTCTAGTTCAACTAGAAGCTAAGATGGCTGCCTATGGTAATGGTCCTTGGTATGTAGATAGTAGAGATGGAGTAATCTACATACATAATCGTAAGTTTCAACAACCTCCACATCATACCTACATATTCCAAGCTGAAAATGGGGAAGTATTAAGAGTATCCTTTACTACTCAGAGGTCTACTAAGCAGAAGATGATGCAGTTGGGTAATACCATAAAACCTGAGGATAAGCAAATACAAATCCAGGTAAGTTACATCGATGACCAACAGAATGAGATTCTACATGACCCACTACAGTTAGATGCCCTATCTACAGTAGATGTGCAAAGCCCAGGATTATTTCATAGATCCCCCGAAGTTTTAAAACCCCATGTTGATAGTAAGGTAGAGAAATGGAAAGAAGATAGATTGAAATCCTTAGATGAAGAATTGGCTTCTAAAAAACAAGCTCAAAGACTAAAGACTGAATCTGCTAAGAAAGAATATGATGCTAAGGGTACTGGTTATTTAGATGCAGGTGGTGGATTAGAGTCTATGTCCGATACAGAATTAAGGGATGCTACTTCTCAAATGCTAGAGGAAGCTTATACTAAAGGAGAACTAACTAATATAAAATCTTCTATTGATGCACTAGTAGCGGGAGGAATGGACCTTACTTCTGCAATGAAACAAGTATACCAGGGTTTAAATTTTGTATTCAAAAATAAATACACTGAGGTATGGGCTGAAGTTTGGGAAGACCCTCGTTCGTATTCTTCTGGAGAATTAAAGTCTTCTAGTCGTGTGAATAGTATGACTGAACTAAATGCCGAGAAAAGGAAAACTCAGGAGGGATTAGCTAAAATGCAAGAAGACCCAAATATCATTGTCTATCCCTTAACTCTTCATGAAGAATCCTATTATCCTCAAACTTATAATCCAGTCCAAGCTGGTAGAGGTCCTGGAGATAATCATGGGTACTATCGAAGCCGAGTAAAGGTATTCAAAAAGGTAAAACAGCTTTTGAAAGTACCCGCTTGGAAAACCCTTACTAACTTATATGATAGAACTGGAGGAGTAGGTAATAGAGAAAGAGCAATGAGGATAAATGCTAATGGAGGTTTAAAGATAACCGAGAAAAAGCTGGTCTGCCAAATGCAAGTAGTAGGAAGACCTTCATTAAAAACCTCCATGGTACTTCAGCTTTTGAACGTTGGTAAAAGGTGGTCAGGGTATTGGTATATAAAGAAATGTACTCATAGAATGGATGCTGGTACAGGATATATTACTGACTTAGAATTAGTTAGGAATAATGGAACAGCTGGCTTTCAAGTTGCTGCTGGTAATATTAATACCCAAGATGTGGTATCTAATAATGCCAGAAGTCAAGGAACTACTGACGTAGGTAAAAATAAAGCTGGAGATGCTCATTCTTCTGATTTTACCATAAATGCTACTAAGGCAGAATATGAAGCCTTCAAAGCCTTAGATGGTAATACCGAAGAACAAAGAAAGTTTGTTCAAGATATGGTTATCTATAGGGAACAGAATGCTAGTACTCCTACTAAAGGTAACGATGGTATCATAGAAGTAGAAAGAACTGTATACCAATCTACGGGTAAGGAAGGAGAAGATGTAGTTACCATTACTAATGTTAAACGTAAAAAGGTAGAAGCTACTAAGGATGTATATCGAAAGTATAATTTCAATATAGATTATATTATTAAACAGATGAACCAAGACTTTTCTAAAACTGAATAATATGGCTTATGAATCAGCAAAAACAATAACTGAACAGGGATTAGAATCCTTGGGAAGATACTATTCAGTGTACAGGGCCATGGTAGTTAATAACACAGACCCCGATCATATGAATCGTATAAAAGTGGCTATACCTGAAGTAATGGGAGGAATAGTACTCTGGGCTTATTCAAAGGGTCAACATGGATCTACTGGGTCTGGTTTTAAAATGATGGCTCCTAAGAATGGTGATATAGTATATATTACCTTTGAATATGGAGATCCTAGTAAACCTCTATGGGAATATCATGGTTGGGCTCAAAACCAAATACCCGATATCCTGGATGATCCTGATACTATGGGTATAGTTACACCTAATGGGAATAGAATCTGGTTAAATGATAAAGATGGATCACTCAAGATGTACTTATATGGGTCTGCTACTATTTACGCCGAAGGCCCAGTAAGTATAAATTCTAAAGCTCAAGCCTATGTGAATGCCTCAAAGGTTATAGTGAACCAAGGTAATAATGATGGTATAATCAATATCAATGAATTAACCCAGAAACTAAACCAATTAGTTTCAGAGATAGAATCATTAAAAGCTCAATATAATTCTCATACCCACTCTGGTATTCAATCGGGACCTGCAGTTAGTGGACCTGTTATTACTCCAGTCACGAAACCATTTTCTACTTTTAATAAAACAGATTATGAGGATTCTAAATTTGTACACTAATGGCAAATAACTTATACACTAATATTATCGGTATTGGTCCTTTGTTTCCAATACGGATTACTGAGAATGAAAAGGGAGAGAAAGGTTGGTATCCAGTAAATGGAGATATTGAACTTGTTCATAATAACCTATCTGCTCTCCTTTGGTATGATATAGGTCAAAGATTCAGGCAAGAAGATTTTGGTACTAGGCTATGGGAATGTATAGAAGAACCTAATACTCAGGCTTTAGCTTTCTTGGTAAAGGATTTCTTAAAGAAAGCCATCTCTACCTATGAAACTAGGATTACTTTTAAAAGTCTGAATATGAGGTTAGAGGGTACCAAACTTTTCATTGAGATGAATTATGTAATTAATCAAACTGGTAGCCAACAGGTATTGGGTATTAGTTATGATAGGTCTGAAAATATTTTAAAACCTTACTAATATGATAACGAATAAATGGCTAAACCCTTATCAGAGATCCTTTCAACAGATTAAAGCTAAGCTGATCGAATCTCTTACTACTATCAAGGATAAGAATGGTCAGACTCTTATCACGGATTATTCCGAGGGTAATATTCTGATAATTATCCTGTCTTTGTTTGCAGCTATTGCTGAAGTACTTCATTATTACATTGATAACGTGGGTAGGGAATCTTTCTTATCTACGGCTCGGCGTTATGATAGTGTAGTAAAGCATGGCTTATTGGTGGACTATCACCCAAGAGGAGCAGTAGCTGCTTCAGTAGATGTAATCCTAACTCGTGATCTTACAGGTAGTAATATTGCTTCTAGGTTAACTATCCCAAAAGAAACCCTCTTTACAGATGTTAACGGTAACTCCTGGCTTTCTGCTAGAGATGTAACTTGGTATGCTAATGTTACTACTTGTAAAATACCCCTGATTCAACATGAGAAATATAATCAGTCTGGGTTGTCAGGATTAGTAATACCTTCAGAAGGTAGGCCAGAAATCACAATAGGTAAATTACCTGATGGTAAATATTATGAGCATGGTACAATGCAATTATCTATTGATGGAACTACTTGGACTTTAGTAAATACCTTTGCTTATTCTAAACCTTCAGATAAACATTTTATGGTAACTGTCAATGCTAGCCAAGTTGCCGTAATAGTATTTGGAGATGGTACCTTTGGTTCTATACCTTCTGCAGGTCAAAAGATAACATCGGCAAGTTTCTATATCACTACTGGTATTCAAGGCAATGTACCAGCAGGTTCTATTGTACAAACTCCTGCTATAGTAAAAGCTTCTATATCCGAGGCTACTACTAGTAATCAATATGCTGCAGGAGGAGGTTCTAGTTATGAGAACTTTGGTATGTTAAAAGAACACATACCTTTGAGTGTTAAAACTCTTGGAGTAGCTGTAAGCAAACAGGACTTCGTAGATTTAGCTATGCTAATAGATGGAGTAAATAAAGCTGCCGTAGATTATGAATGTGGAAGAAAGCTTACAGTATATATCAGTGCTGATAATGGTGGAGTAGCTGATTCTGCTATGATAAACAAGGTTTATACCCAACTATCACAGAGAGCCCCCTTAACTACTTGGCTTCAAGTTAAATCTGCAGGATTAGTAGATATAACCTTAGAGATAGAAGTAACCGGTAAGAAATCTTATAAGACCAACGAAATCCAAGCTCAAGTTCTGAATGCCTTATACAATGCTTATTCTATTGAGAACTCCGAGATTGGGGGCAAAGTAAGAATCTCAGATATTTATGCTTTGATTGATAACCTATCTACGGTAGATTACTTACATATCAAGAAGTTCTATATTAAACCTTGGCCTGTTACCATATATGGTAACAAGGAATTACTACTTGGTCAGTTTAAATTAGAGAAGGCTAACGGTTCTATGACCTATTTTATAAACTTTACTGGTAGCAATTCATATACTGTAAAAGCTTCAAGTGGAGGATTCCAAACTACTGGCTCTGTAGGTAGTACTATAAACATCACTGATAAAAATAATGGTATCACTTTCTCTTTGGACATACAAGCAAATGGCTATCAACAGGGATATCGTTATTCTATTACTATCTCAGAACCTAATATGGATTATGAAGATCCTGGATATAACTTACCTGTATTCCAGAAATCTTCTCAATTAACTTTAACTGTTCACGAAACTGTTTAATATGATAGACCTTAAGAAACTTATAGATTTCCTACCTTTTGAATATAAAGACCAAGACACTTATAAGGTAGATGGAAAGGGTATCTTAGAAAGGTTCCTAGAAATTTGTGGAAGTTATTTTCAAGATAATATATCCGCAGATATTGAGAGTTTACTAGGAATAACTGACTTTGATACCTGCCCAGAGATTTATTTGAATTACCTTTGGGAAAGCTTTGGGCAATTACCTTTTGCAAGGTGGAATAATATTGATGAAGGGGCTTTTAAAACTTATTATAATGGTCTGTTAAGTGAAGCTGAATTAAATAGCCTTAAGTATAAATGGATTTTACCTAAGAAAGGGGCTTTAGCTTTAACTACTAAACAGATAAGAGATTTACTCAAGTATTCTATATCTCTGATAAAGATACGAGGTACTTCTCAGTTCTTTGAAATATTATTCCGAATGTATGGGTTAAACTGTACCATTGATGACCCCGCTAAATCGGGTTATGATGGTTGGTTAAAAACACATCCTTACTTTGACCAAGATCAGTATTATGATAAATCTAACTTTGATAACATTTACGGTTGTAGTCAATGTATCAATGTAACCTTCCATATAACTGGACATGGCTATTCAAATAACTCGGGAGAATTTATAGAGTTCAGAAAAGCTATAGAAAATATAATCGATAGATTTAAGCCTTATCATGTAGGAGCTACTATTGATTATGGTTTTAATATAAATGATAATTATCTGATAACAGCCGATTTTGTAGACCCAAATACAAACACTATTCAGCCTGGGTATATAACCTCTGTACCTATTAAGGTTACAGTCTCTAGTAATTATCAAAATGCCGACTTAAGGTATCAGGTATCTGGAGATGGTAATACTTGGGGTTACAAGAAATATGAAAATGGCACTATTTTTAATGCCACTATAGGTAATCAGACTTATTATTTTAGAAGTGTGGGAGACCCGACTAAAGTTACCCAAGTTCATGTAAAATTAAAGGAAGTAGTCAAATCCTATAATATATCGGTTAATCCAACTACACTGCATATTACACCAACTAATAAGGAGGTATCGGCTACAGTTACAGCTACTCTTTATCAAGAAGGTAAACAGACTCCAGTTAATATACAATTGGTTGGGGAAACTGAAGTTAAGCCTTCTGGTTCAACTTATAAATTTAAAGAGCCAGGTACTTATGAATTCCAGATTGTAGAATACCCAGTAAAAAGAGTTTCACTGGTTGTTACTAGAGAACCTAATAAATACAAGGTTAAATGTACTCCAGAAGAATTCAAGCTATCAAGTAATGTAACTAGTTTAGCTAAAACCATACTAACTATAGAAGATGATTATGATGAGGAAGGTTTGGAATGTTACTTGATTGGTAAAGATGATACTAGGTATAAATCTGGGGATACTTTCCAAACATTTGGTACTGGAGTTTATAAGTTTGCTTGTACTAAGGATAATTTAGAGAACTTTGATGGTATAGGAATATTTACCGTATATACCAGTATCTCTAAATTCACTTATCATTTATCTAAAGAATATCAAACTTTATCTTTAGAGATGGGAAGTGGATCTGTAAATCAAGAACTTTACTTATCAGTAACTCCCTCTGATGATCCCGATAATCTTATAGATTATGGAGTTAGTATTTATTGTGATAATACTAAGTTAACCGATATTACCTTGAATAAATCTGGTAATGGTAAAGCTAGTGCTACTTATTCATGCAATAAACCGGGAAGTTATAAAGCTGTATGTAAGGGAGATCCTTCAGTTTATACTACTTGGTCAGTATATAGTTATACCAAACCAGAAGATCCCTATATTTATATCGAAGCAGTAAATCCCTCAGATCCTAATTGGATATCTCCAAAGGATTGGGCTAATACTCCAAATAACCAGAAGGTAAATGTATCATATCAACTTGCTGAAGGTAAGTCGGTTACTATCCGAGTAATGCCTTTCGAAATAGAGGAATATGATTCAGTATTACTTATGGAAACCGGAGCAGAGTATAAATTCGAAGAAGTTATTACTTTAGATAAAGCGGGTACCTATACCTTTGTTGGTAAGGGTAATAAAGACAAGAAGGCTACATTAGTAATCAAAGACTATAATCTTGAAGTTAAGATAAGTTGTAGTCCTGAAAGAGCTACTCTAAGTGGGCAAGGAGAAGGAGAAGTATATACCACTGTGGTATGTTCTTCTAATCATAAGGATTTTATAACTGATGTAAGATTAGTGGGTCAAGCCGATTCACATCCAGTACCTTATGAATTTAGAACTTCTAATCCTGGTACTTATATATTTGAAGCTGTTAACAAAACCGATGTAAGGTGTACATTTGAAGTTACTTTAGCTTTTGATGTACAACCAAATGAATTGGTTTGGAACTCTGATGATATTAGCAGTAAAACTTTCGAAATAGATATACCCGAAAATACAGCATGGAGAATAACCCCGAAACCTCAGGAATAAATCAATATTACGACATGTATACTGAAACATCCACTACATCTATAGTATCTAAAGGATTTACGGTAGCTTTTGCTACAGAGTGTCTTCAATTGTTATATGACCTTCGATGGATGATCCTATTAGCATTCATATTGATAATTGCCGACTTCTGGTTTGGAATGAATGCTAGTAAGTTAAAGGGCATACCCATTAGAAAATCCAGAGCTGGAAGAAGAACTTTTAATAAGATAATAGATTATATATGTTACTTATTAATGGGAGCAGTTCTTGGTAAGGCTATTGGAGAACCCTATGGGTTAGATCCCCTAGTAGTATCTATAACCGTATTGGTAGTATGTTATGGATTCGAAGTGGATTCTATTTATGGTCATATATGTACATTACACGGAGTAGAAAAGAGATACAGTATCTGGAAGATACTTTGGTCTATAGTAACCTTGAAGTTCAATAACTTATCTGAAGCTTTCAAGGATATGTCAGAACAATCTAGGAATTATAAACAATCTAAAAACAATAGTAACAATGAAAACGTACTTTAAATATGAGGGTTTGATTAAATCTAAGGAGGCAGCAGAAGCAATTGCTGCCCCTGTTGCTCTTGGCCCATTCTGTGGATTCGGCTCAGTTAAGGTATCTGGTAATAAGCTATCAGTTCAAGCTAAAGCAGAAAATGGTAAGGTATTCAAGAATGATGTAGCAGATAGAATTACTGCTAGATATATGGTAAAGAATTCTGAAGATGGAGAATCACCTCAGATAAACTTCGGATGTATTTCTAGGGATGGTTATATATTCATCTCTGATGATGAAGAGATAGTAGTAGATAATATCCAAGGTGCTCAAGGGGCTAATTCAGATATCTTCTTATTCGCAGTTCATCAAGAAGTATCAGAACCAATTGAAAACCCTATTACTTTCGTAGCATATTGGTCTTCATCTTATGAAAGCTTATATACTCTGTATAAACAATCACAGAATCCTTACTATCCCTTAGCAGAAGACAAAATCTCTTGGGATATAGTAAAGAATAATCCTGCCTCACATGAGAAACTGAATTATACCTATCTTAATTCTCAGGTAGAGGGTGCTTGTGAACCCTACAGAAATAGTAAGAATACCATGGTACTGATTGGAGTATATGGTTCTGGTACTGATGCTAATACGAAGGAGTCAGAAAACTATGCAATCATCCCTTATGGAGGTTGTTTCCCTCAACCACTACCCTTTAACTCAGCCTACAATGGGATCATGACCCATTCTATTCAAAGAGTAGAACATGTACTGGAAGGATTCGGAGGTAAAGATGACCAGACTAATGGTATAACTAATCTACAAGAATATCTTACTAATCTGAAGAATGAGCTTATAGAAATGATTAAAAACTCGGCTTCTTCAGTTCCCACTGGATTAATCGCTATGTTTTCAGGTACTACTCCTCCAGATGGTTGGGCATTCTGTGATGGTATGTCTGGTAGACCTAATCTATTGGGTAGATTTGTAGTAGGGTATGATCCAAGTAATCAGGATTATAATACCATTGGTAACATGGGAGGAGAAGCCTTAGTAACTCTTACTCTAGACCAAATACCTCCTCATAGTCATAAGATTACGTTTAAAGAAGAAAAATGGGGAGATAATGCAAACAACCGACCATTCCCTAATCATACTAGGCCTGACTCAGGTTATTCTGCTGATACCCAAGTAACTGGTGGAGGTAGCCCTCATGAGAATAGACCTCCTTATTTCGTACTAGCTTATATCATTAAACTATAATTCTATATAAACTTTTAAAATTATTAGGGCTTTTATATTTAAAGAACAGCTAATCGCTTTCGTCCAACACACAAGTGGAATTCTTATTGGGAAATAAGTTACACTGGAAAGGGAACCTCATGCACTGGGTTCCCTTTTTTTTTATGTTAGTAATGTAAGTCTTCTTTAGCTTTCTCTTCCCAATATCTTATATCTTCTTTAAGTTCTGAGATATATCTTACCGAAGATTTAGTTCTAGGCATATCAAAAAACTCTACTAATAAAATGTTAGTGATACGAGAACCATCCTTGATTCTCTCTTTAATATAGGGAGGAGGACTAAGCAATATCTCGAAGATCAAATAAGCATCGGGAGATAGGTTCTTCTTCATATATTTATATAACATATCAAGCATTTCTCCTTTAGCTTTCTCTTCTTCTGTATCATCTTCTAGTTCTTTATCATTATCGAATAAATCTTCTAATTGGTAAAGATTCTGATGATATTCTGCTCCCTCTCCATAAGCAGTTCTTAATAAATGATTCTTAAAGGTACTGAGAGAAGCTAGTATCCTTGCTTTTAAATGTTCTTCTTCACAAGTACCGTAATATTTATTAAAGACAAATAACATCTTATCCCAGAAATAAGAACTTATGATATCTGGTGTAACATTAAACCTCCTATTATCAATTTGCTTAGTAAGACGTCTGATAACTGGTTTACAGATTTTATACATCCTATCAAAAGTTTCCTTATCATAATTTTCTTGCATAGGCTTCAACCTATGTATCTCTGATCCGTTGTTGCCATTTTCCTTTATCTTCATAAGTCTATGTTTAAAATGATATGCAAATATAAGTATAATAAATCAAATATAAAATAATATATTAATAAAGTTCACCTAGAAGCTGAGGATTAGTGAGTACTAGGATGAGAGTCTATATGTACAACTCTAACCGAGACTATAGAAATCTATATGATTATACTTAATTATATTGCAATATGAAAAAAGATAATACCAAGTTTGAATTTGACACCAGCTTTCAATTAGAAATCCTAAGGTATCTCTTAAAGGATAAAGAGGGAGGTCTAATAATCAAAAAGATTAAACCAAGTTACCTAGTTCTGATTGAGCATTCTTTAATTGCCGAGGGCATATTTAAGTTCTTCAAAAAGAAAAACAAGATGCCTTCTAAGAATATCCTTAAAGAAGTTATAAAAGAATTGCTTGAATCTAAAAATTACGTTGACCTGGTTACTAAGGATGATATACCAAATATCCATAAAATAATTGATGACCTATATTCAAATCCCTTGAATGATTCCGAATACATTCGAGAAAAGATATATCAATTCTCTACCTATGTAGAGATGAAGAACTTGAATGATTCTTTTGATTTGGATAACTTCGAACAATACGAAACCTATTCAAGGAAAATAGAAAAGATACTTCAAAACTCGAAACCCAAGAAAGATGATGAACCCATCTTTATGATAAGGGATATTACAGAAAGACAATTCAAACGTCAAGCAGAACCATCTGTAATACCTTGTCCATTTAGACAACTTAATGATATTACCAATGCTGGAGGTTACCCAGAACATTCGGTAAATGTTATTCTCGATAAACCTAAAGCTAAGAAAACTTTCTTCATGGTAAACTTGGCAAGAGGGTATTTAAGAATGAAGAAATCAGTTTTATATGTAGATACTGAAAATGGTAAAGAACAAATCATGGACCGATTTATTCAATCCTCTATCAATAAAACTAAGAAGGAATTATACTCTGGTGAGTATGACAAACTCGAAGCTAAACATCTTCGTAAACTTGCAAGATTTGGAGTTGAACTAGTAGTTGAAAGAGTTCCTGCCATGATTACGGATTGTAATTATATAAGGGAACTTATAATTAAGCTAAGAAACCAGGGTATCAATATTAAAGTACTGATGGTGGATTATGCAGGAAAGCTTGCTTCAATTGCCAGAGATAAAGAGGATTTCGACCGTATATCGAATGTATATATCGATATTCAGAACCTAGCAGAAGAGATGGACTTAGATATTGTATGGACTGCTCATCATATTACCAGAGAGGGTAAGAAACATAGAACTACTAGATATGATGAGAATGATATATCTGGTTCTATTGCAATTGTTCGTAATGCCCATACAATAGTTGGTCTTAACTCTACTGAACAAGAAGAAAAAGATGATATACTTCGTTGTGAATTAGTAGTACAAAGAGATGGTTTACCTAGTGGTAGAGCATTATTCAAATGCGATGTTGAAAGGCAAAGATGTGTAGAGTTTACTAAAGAACAACGTAAACAGTACGATGAAATATATGGTGAGAAGCTCGAAGAATCTCTCAAGAAGAAAGGGAATCCCGATGCTAATGAAGAGAAGCGAGCTAAAACCAGTGGAGATATATAAACCTAAAATATAAGATTATGATTAAGAGATTAGAAGGAATCCAAAAAGGTCAGAAGGTTTACTTAGTACCTTCAGATTCAAGATGTACCCCACAAGATGCCGAAGTATATTCAGTGGGTCCCAAGTATATAAAGCTGACGGGAGTTAACCCAGATTTAAGAGAATTTTTCTCTGAAGATGGAAGATCTGCTAAATGGGGAGGATGGGAACTTTTCCTTTCAAAGGAATCATATGAAGAACATAAAGAGTTACTTTCACTTAGGTCACAGGTAGTTACTTTATTTGAGCAAATGGTACTGAAATGCGAAGACCTAGATAAATTACGTAGGCTAAAGAAAAGATATGCCAAATATGATGACCCATTACCCTTTTAACCATGAGTAAAATCACTAATGAATTTAAAACCAAGCTCTACAATTATTTTATTAAGAGCTTGGGCGCTTACAAATATAAACATGGTTGGATGAAATTACCCGTATGCCCCTTCTGTCATAGGGAACATAAGATGGGAATTAATCTTTCTATGTACCGTACTAATTGTTTTAGATGCAATTATCATATGAATCCTGCTCAACTAGTAATGGATGTTGAAGGATTTGATACTTATGCCGAACTTTTAAAATTTCTAGATAATGGAAACTTTACAGACAAAGCTTTCTCAGAAGAGAAGATTGAATTATCCGATGCTAAGCCCGTCTATCTTCCAGATGGGTTTAAACTCATTAATCAAGGAACATCACAAGTTGCAAGAAGCATTAGAAGTTACATGTCGAGCCGTGGGTTCACTATCGAAGAATTATCAAAACACGGTATCGGATATGTTGCCACTGAGGGACCTTTTTTTGGGTACCTCATCATACCATATTATTATAAGGGCACGCTCAGGTATTACAATGCGAGAAATGTTATTGGACAGGGCCCAAGATACAATAATCCAAATAAAGATATTACGGGACTTGGAAAGGAATTTATTATCTTCAATCAAGATGCCCTCGACATGTATAGTTCGATATTTATCTGTGAAGGAGCAATCAATGCACTTACTATGGGAGACAGGGCTATTGCCACCATGGGTAAGGCGGTATCAAGATATCAATTGAATGGGCTAATAAAATCCCCTTGTCAACGGTATATAATCCTGTTGGATTTTGATGCTCAAAAGTATGCTATAGATTTAGCTTTAAAACTTATACTTTATAAGAAAGTAAAAGTAGTTTTCTTTGAAGACTCTCGGGATGTAAATGATTTAGGTAAAAAAGCAGTTCTTAGAAAAGTATATAGAACTAGATACACTACGTATCAAGAACTTATTAAACTTAAAAATTTGCTATGATGGAAGATAATGTACCTGGTTTCCCAGGGTATCATGTAACTAGGAGTGGTAATGTATATTCTAGGAGGGTAGAGAGATCTCCTAATAAATTTAGAGATTGGCATTTATTAAAAACTACCCTAAAGAGAAATGGGAGAGTTAAAGTTGTTTTATATAGGAGTAGTAAAAGTTACACTCTAAGCCTTAGTAGATTGGTAGCTTTAATACATGTATATAACCCTAATCCATCTATGTTTAATGAAGTAATGCACATAGATAATAACCCTTTAAATAATCATTATAAAAATCTACAATGGGGAACTCATTCCATGAATATGCAACAAATGATATTTGAACAACGCAGAAGATCTTTTAAGACTACTCAAAACCCCAATTGGCAAAAATTTAAGATATCTCTAAGAAAGAAAAGGAGATTGGATAGGTTGATAAAATTAGGGAGAAGTAGAATTTATATAGGTAAGCGGTTAAAAGTATCTCGTAAAACCATCTATAACTCACTTCATAGAGGGTAGTTATCAGAAACTCCTTGGATTGAGGATTTCCTATTATAATATATATAACTTAAAATAAGAAAGTATGAAACAATTATTAGAAGCTATAAGAGCCAAATATTTATGCCTTCATGATTGGGAGGTGGTAAGTAAAACTGAATATACTGATTGTTGGAAAATCCTATTAAAATGTAAGAAGTGCGGTAAACTTAGAAAGAGAACAGTATGAGAGACCCCTCTATTCATATAACTAAGCATCAATTCGAAAAAATCCTATCTCAGTTAGAGGTATATAATTTTCCGATTGATGCTTTCTTTGTTATTGCTCGTAAGGAAGCAATAAATACTAGAGTTGTAGTTGTTACAAACAATAAGACAACTAAGAAAGTTTCTAACATCTTACTAGCATCTAAGGGAGATGCTGCTTTAGTTGCGGATATTATATATGCAACTCGTATAAAACTAAAACATAGAGGAGTTAGAAAAATAAGAGAAACAGAACCAAGAAATTGGGCGGTATGTAAAAAGATAGCTGAGCTCTGTAATCAATTCTGTGAAGATTTTCAATTGGATACCCGGGAAGGTTTTATTAAATATATCGAACTAGGTATCAAGAAGATGGACGGTAATTATAATAACCTCCTAAACAGATTATCTTCTATGTCAGAAAAGATTTCAGATTTATATTCTGCTACATTGGAAATGGAAGATGATTCTGGTAATGCTAAAGCTATCCATGATTACTTCATAAAAAGGGTAGCAGATGTTACTGGTATATACGAATCATTTGTTAATCAACCAGATAAGTATATACACTTTGTAAGGCTAGATAAATTCTTATCTGAGAAAGGATGGGATCCCACCCAATTTATCGATGCTCAATTCGAATCTCTTGCTTGGTGTAATGGTTTACCCGAACCCAGTCAGATGTATAATGACAAGGCTATCGAAAGGTATAATAAATACCTATTTAAACATAAGAATCATTCACAATCAGAGGAACCTAAAGTAGAGGGAAGCCTCTGGTCAAAAATTAATAAATTATGAAAGCTTTTAAAAATCGTTTAGAGGAGATGGCAGAAGCCACTGTAAATGCTTTGGATTATTCCGATAGCAAAGTAGAATACCCCGATATTTCTATAGTTCAGAAATGGCCTAAGGAAATAATCTTGCCCTTGTATGATTTATATAAAAATACTCGGTATTCAGAATTAACCTCAATCCTTATGTATACTCAGCATCAGGCTAGATTTGGAGAAATAGGGGAATTGATGCTGGGTATCGGATTAGTAGAAATGGTACATTATGATAAACTGGGAGACTTCTTATTAAAGGCTTCCGATGTAATGGATACGGATATACCAGGAAATAATCAGTTAACTGTACATCCCCTAATAGATCTTGGTACTTCGGCAGAATCTGCTTTAAAATTATCATTACAAGCAGAAAAAGAAACTCTAGAAGAATATTATAAAGTATTCGATTCTCTGAATAAAAAAGAAGAGTATATAAAGAGAAGTGATTATATTCCAGTTACCTATCTTATCCAGAAATTCATTGCTGATGAAGAATATCACCTTTCTCTTTTAAAGAAAGCTCTGAAAGAATACGAGGATTCCGATGACGAACCTAAGAAATGTAAATCAGTAACAGTAATCATATGAAAATCATAATTCGTAATTGTAACGTTGCAGAATTAGATATACCTCTAAAATATGCAATTAAGTTATATAACGAATTTGCTATCAGACACCCCAATGCCTTTTACCTCCGTACTAGGCAACGGGGTATGCAAAACTGGGATGGCAAAATAAAGTATATAACCAAGACTGGTCAATTTAAGATAGGCTTACTTCCTTCAGTATATAAAAGATGTATTGAACTTGGAATTAAGCCTATCATAGTAGATATGAGACAACCTTTACCTAAAGTCAGTAAAGTAGTTACGAATATAGGCAAATATAAATTAAGACCAGAGCAAGAGAGGGCTGTTAAGTCTGTGATTAATAATCGAGTAGGAGATATACCCTTTCAAATTGGAGTATTGGATTTGACTGTAAATTTTGGGAAAACCCTTATCATGACTTCTCTTTACTTGTCTTATAAGAAACAGTTGAAGACTTTGTTAATAACTAATGACTCTGATTGGTTAAACCAAGCTAGAGAAGAATTTAAGCAATATCTCCCGGGAGAGAATATTACTTTTGTTCAAGGCAAAGTTTTAAACTGGAGTAACTTTACTATAGGTATGGTTCAATCTATTTCGAGAAATATGAGATTCTATCAAAAGGAATTATCTCAAATAGATATGGTACTTATAGATGAGGCTGACCAAGGAGGTAGTAAGCAATATCAGAATGTAATCACTAGGTTATTTAATACCCGAGTTAGAATCGGATTATCTGGTACCATTTATATGAGTAAGCTTGCCAAGGATAAAGTTAAGAATATGAATTTACGTTGTTTCTTTGGCGATGTAATAGCAGAGTTTAAACTTAAGGACTCGATTAAGAAAGGGTATTCAACAAAGACAATTGTAAAAACAGTAGAAGGTAAACCTTGGTTTGGTAATTGGGAATCAGATTGTATGTCCTATAATGAAATATATGATGATTCCATTACCCATAATAAGATTGCCTGGAATATGGCATTAGATAGGTTGAAATGGAATCTTAATCAAGGTAGATATCCTGCTCTCGTAGTATGTAAGCATATTGCACATTGTGAAAATCTATATAAATTCTTTAAAGAAAGACTAGATAATACCTATAATATTGCTTATGTGCATGTTAATACTCCTACTAAATTAAGACAACAGATAATGAAGGATTTTAGGGAGGGTAAAATAGATATCCTTGTATCAACTACAATTATTGCTCGAGGTAAAAACTTTCCTAAGCTCAGATATCTGTTGAATACTGCCAGTATGGATTCTCAAGAAAAATCAATTCAGTTCTTAGGACGATTGGTAAGAAAGGATGAATCCAAATCCAAAGTTTACCTAGATGATTTACATTATCCCGGGAATTATTTAAGTAGGCATGGGAATCATAGAAGAAAGTATTATCAAGATCAAGGACTTAAAGTTATCCGGTTAAGTAAGCTCTGGGATAAGTACCCTAGACATAAGCCTTTTCAAGGATAATAATTTCTGACTATGAGTATATACTTTTTCTCCGTAGGAGGAAAGGTATATTACCTGTTACGTTAAGAGGCATTAACCATTAATAATCATAAACAATGAAGATTCTACAAAAAATCAAATCATTATTCAATTGTTCTGTAATACCTCCAGAACATATATTCAATGGTATAGGAATAGAATATATAACTCCTATCAAAAAATCCAGGGATAAGCCTGATGAAGTTCGATATTATTTTATGATTCATTTTCAATCTGGGTTAGTAATCAAAGTTCAGATATATACTTCTGAAATAGAAGTACCACCCATTCTTCTGTCTATCAGGGAACTATTTATAAATGGTATAGGACATTCATATATTACTCTGTATCAAGATAAGATGATGGATGTTCAAATCATAAGATATTATCATAAAGAATTTTAAATTGGGAATTATGGCAAAGAAGAAACAAACTTTACCTGATATCAAGAATCAGGATCCCTTAGAACCTATTAATATTGCAGAACTGGGTTCTAATTCAGACCCATGTTTTGGTATTGGTTATGACTTATCAACTAAAGAATGTAAACTATGCGGAGACTCAGAATTATGTGCATTCAAGATGTCACAGAATATGAATATCACAAGGAAAGAGCTAGAACAGAAGAATCAATACAAGGATTTGGATGTATTAGAAGACACGGTTGGAATCAAGAAATACATCCGAGGCTTGATTCGGAAAGGGAAAGAAAGAAAAGAAGTTATTACCAAAACCATTGAGAAATTCGAAGTACCAAGAAAACGTATTAGAGAACTTTATAAAGAATGCAAAAAATAGAAATGATATGGGCTATGTTCAAGGTATACCTTAACAACCCAAATTACTATGTGAAACAAGAGGATATACTTGCTAATGTATGTGGCAATGGAAGCAGGGATGTAAGAAAGATAATGAACTCTCTTGGTATTCACAAGGGAAATCCCTCAACATTAACTTATGGCCAACTTTTAAAACAATGCAATATAATATGAACAGATTTAGATTTATCAAAGTAAGAGACGTAAAATCTCCCTCAAGAGGAAACGAAGGAGATGCAGGTTTAGATTTCTATATCCCTGAAGACTTAACTCTACAGGATTTAGTAAAAGCTAATCCACAGTTAATATTCCATTGTGAAATACCTGAACCTGGTAAAGTAACACTTGAATATAATTCAAATAACCAGGTACAAGTAATTTACCTTTCTCCATTTACCAGAATACTTATCCCATCGGGTATCAAAGGTTTATTAGAACCAAGGTCTTCTATGCTGATGGCAGCAAACAAATCTGGTATATCAACTAAGAAAGGGCTTATCTATACTGCCGAGATAGTGGATTCTCCCTATACTGGAGAGATTCATATCGGTATATATAATACTTCTCATGAGTTTCAAATAATAGAAGCTGGAACCAAGTTAGTACAGTTTATTCATGTACCCATTTATCTTACAGAACCCGAAGAAGTAACTCATGAAGAATTCTACAATGATGCTCAGTATTGGGGAACAAGAGGTAACAATGGATTCGGCTCAACCAATTAAAATAATCATAATATATGGCAACTTTAGATGAACTAGCGAATAGAATATCGGTATTAGAGAATCGATATTCAACTTTAAACAGTGTAGTGAACGGACATACTACCGAGATACATAATCTTGATACTAGATTAGATACTGCAGAATCTAAATTGAATAATCATGAGGAACGGCTTAAAACTCTAGAAGTTAAAGTAGAAGATCACGAAAGAAGACTTCAACTGATAGAGAACTCTCATATAAAGTATACCGTATCAAGAAAGGTAAAATATCCCAAGAAAGCAGACCAGGGATTCTATCTGTATCTTCCTGAAGATCTTACGATTGATATTCTCATGGAATACAATAACGGAGTAATCAAACAGAAATGGAACTGGTTGAATAGAATCTTCAATCCTCAGGGATTTGGTAAAGTATCATTCGACTTAGATAGAAACAGTGAAGGACACATTAAAACCATCGTTCTTGGTCAGAACACAAGGTTATTAATACCAACTGGTATTCATATTGAAGAATTCACTCCAGTTAAATCCGTACTGAAAGCTGCAAATGAAGAAACTAATTCCATCAACAGTGGGTTAGTATACGGTATAGAAGTACTTGGTCAAGTTCCAGGAGATGAAGTAGTGGTAAGTGTATTCAACCCAACTTCTGAAATCATTGGAATCGAAGCTGGAAGCGTATTGGTTCAAGTATTACATTTATTCTCTTATCATACAGTACCAGAAAAAGAATAGTTACTATGGATATTTCTAATCTGAAAGAAAAAGCCCCTGAAATCAAACAGGGGCTTGAACTTGAGAATATGTATGAGATTGGCTATCGTCAATTAGACTGTTATAAACCCTTAGAAAGGTTACCAGAATATCCCATGGATATTAACAGTACTAAAAATCAATCTCTTATGAAAACCCTTGTATCTCAAGTAGTAGAGGAGTTAATGGAAGGTTATGAATCTACTTCTAATATAAATGATATTCTAGAAAATAAGGGATGGAATACCAATTTATATACTGATATAGAAGAGATTCAGATAATCAACAATCTACAGAATGCTAATGAAGAACAAGCAGATGCAATAGGATTCTTCTTATCAGCTATGATATATGCTAATATATTGCCAGAGGATATCTATAGTTGGGCAAACAAAGAACTGACTAAAGGGCAAAAGGCAGTAGAAAACTTAGAAGATGTAATGGCATTCGGCATTCATATGATTTTAGAGATAGATGCCGTTAGTAGTATATTCAAAAATTTCAAGCTAATATCCGAAACAATTGAGGATAAAACTTCCGAGTATATAAAGGGATTCAAGGAAATGAGTCCAAATTTGCATACCGATGAGAAAAATATTTTGTTTCAGATAGTGTATGTTTTGAATCTTGCTAGAAATACTCTTAAGAATCGTACATGGAAACAGTCACCAGTAATAACTAAAGAACTAGAATTCCAGGATAGGCTGGTAGAGGCATTCTATTATTATATGGGATTTCTATCAATAATGGGATTTACTCCATTGGGTATATACGAGCTGTATTTCAAGAAAGAACGGTTGAATGAATGGAGAATCACTACACAATATTAATGAAAGGAGGTATTTGTGTCAGGTTGGAATAAACAATTAAATGGCTTAGAGCTTAATACAGAAGAGCAAATCCATTCATTAGAATTTGCTACTTCACAAGAAGCATGGGAAAAGTTAAATGAAGGATTTCTAAGACTAGAACCATCTTTATTTGCAAAAGGTGCTACCGCAAACAGTGGAGTAGCTGTGGTATATAACGTATTTATAAAAATACGTAAAGCTTGGGTAGACCCAGATTTTGATTATGGTAGATGTTTCAATTATAAAGAGACTAAGTGGACAAGCTTACTGAACAATTACATTGATTTCAATAAGCTTGATTTATTGCGTAGTAAGCTGAGAGTACTAAAAACCAAGTATAATCAGAATTACAACGTTACTTATATGTTTAATAATCATCACGATAACGGTAAACAATGTTTAATTGCTGCTACATTCTCCAAACGATTTGGGGAAGACATACCTGTTATTACAATGGTAATCAGGGCATCCGAGATAACAAAAAGGTTAATCTTCGACTTCTTACTAATACAACGAATGGCGGAATATGTGTACGGACCAGAACAATCAGTACAAATCAATTTATTTGCCACTCAAATGTATGGGAATGTAGAAACACTTCTGATGTATCATACTCATAAACCTTTGAAGAAGGTATTAAAGGGAACTGATAAGGAAAATTCTTGGATAAAGAGGTTGAATGAGGTATTTGATAAATTTCAAAACGGTAAAGAGAAAGATTTCTCTAGTTTTAAGGTATTCTTTAGAAGTTTTAAAGTGCTTCGACCAGATTTATATAAGGAAACATATAAATCTATGAAAGCAAAGGAATTACTTCTTGAATATGAAGATATCGAATATCCCGAGAATGTAATCTCTTACTCTCAACGTAAAGCATATAAGAAGAAACTTTTAAAACAGAAGAAATGAGAATTTATAGCAGTAGTTATGAGTTAATGTCTGAAATGGGCAGAGAACTCAACAGTTATGGTCAAACTGTAAAACCAAAGACTTACCAGAATAAGAATATTGAAGGTAATGAAGATTTTGTAACTAAAGAGATCATTTGCCAACAATATTGCTTAACTTCTTTGCAAGATCCAATGTGGTTATTCTTCTATTCAAGGTCTAGGGAATGGGCAGATGCTGAGTTCCAAGAAAGGATTAATACTTCTGAGGTAATTAACCCGGGCAAAGCTTGGGAATTAAGAAAAGACTTATGGGAACAGTTTTTGGTAGATGGTAAATTTGATTATACCTATAACGAAAGGATGGCAATTCTTCCCTATACCATACAATTACTAAGATCAGATTCTGATACTCGTAAAGCGGTATTACCTATATTTAATGGTAATGGTGAAGATGATACTCTTTATTATCATGGTAATAAACGTATACCCTGCTCTATGTACTATGATTTCCTTATCCGAAAGAATAGTAAGGGAGAGAAGGTATTACACATTTGCTATCACCAAAGAAGTTCGGACTTTGTTACTCACTTTGGTAATGATGTATACCTTGCATGGAGACTAATGGAATATGTAGCTAAAGAGGTTGGAGTAAAACCAGGTTATTTGTATCACACCATAGACTCATTACATACTTATCAAAAAGACTGGGATAAGTTAGCCAGTTCTCTAAGAGTATTTGAGGATACTATCATATAATACATGCTTTATTTCTATTTTGTTTTGATGTCATTTTCGCAAAATGATTTAAAGTAACTCATATCAGGTTTAAGGAAGTAGGTCTGGGAAGACCTACTTCCTTATTTTATTTAAAAAACTTCTAGTATGGAAACGAAATATAAGATTATAACCAATAAACAAGAGCTAAAGAAACTTATCCAATGCTGTAAGCAAACTGGTTATGCTTCTGTAGACTTCGAAACAAATGCAGAACCTCTTTATAACAAAAGCTTTAAACCTACCATACTATCAGTAACTTTTCAACCGGGTTTTGGATGTTCTATACCATTAGATCATTTTGAAACTAAAAAGTATACTTCTAAGGGATGGAACTGGAAAAAGATGCTTCGTAAATTTGGTGAAGAAGTAATTGAAAATCCAAATGTAGTTAAGGTTGCTTGGAATTATAAATTTGATGATCAGATATTTCAGAAGTATAATATCTATTATCGAGGAGTATGTTTGGATGGTATGCTTGCTAAATATCTCTTGAATGAAGAAAAACCCAATGACTTGAAGTCTATGGTAAGAAGGTATTTACCAGAATACGGAGATTATGAAAAGCAAGATAAATTCGATAAGATTCCATGGGATAAAAAAGAAATGGAACCTCTTTGCCACTATGGATGTCAAGATACTGATTATACTCTTAGATTAATGCTTTTCTTCGAAAAGAAGCTAATTGACTTGGGGTTATATAATACTTACCGTAATTTAATCATGACTGCTTCTAGGGTATTAACTTCTGTAGAAAAGAATGGTTTATATGTAGATAGGGCATTCAACCAAGAATTGTTAGATTCCTACTTACCAAAGATAGAAGCAGCTAAGGAAGCAATATATAATTTGCCTAAAGTAAAGAAGTTTACTAAACTATATAATCAATCCAAGATTGAAAAATACATTGCTAAATTAGAGGAAGAGATAGAAAACTTAGATCCTGAAGTAGATAAGAGAAAAATACAATCTAGGGAACAAAAGATTGCTAATATAAGGGCAGGAGTTTTTACTACTAAAAAGGAATTAGAGTTAATCAGACCAGTAAGTTTAGGTAGTTCAGTAGATTTACCTCAATTAATGTATTCAGAGGAAGGATTTAATTTCGAGGTAATCAAAAAGAATGATTCTGGTAAACCAAGTACAGATGAAGAAACACTCACTAATTTAAGGTTAACAGTTAAAAAACCTGATTCACCTAAAGCAGTATTCCTAGATAGTTTATTAGAGTTGAGAGGTTTAGAGAAAATGTATAAAACCTATATAGAGGGTTGGCATGAGAAAACTCAAGATGATGATAGACTACACGGAAGATTCCTTATTCATGGAACTACATCGGGAAGATTATCTTCAGCAGAGCCCAATGCTCAGCAAATACCCAAGACATCAGTAGACCCAAATATAAAGAAACAATTAGTTGCTCCAAAAGGAACTCTATATATTGCTAGTGACTTTAGTCAAGCAGAGTTAAGAATTATGGCTCACTTGTCTGGAGATGAAACTTATCTGAATGCTTTTAACTCTGGTCAGGACCCTCACTTGGCAATTGCTGCTACCAAATATCATGTTCCTTATGAAGAAGCTTTAAAAATATATGAGGATGAAAATCACCCAGATCATAAGATATGGAAGGTAAGGAGAAAGCAAGCTAAACAGATTGCATTTGGACTTATTTATGGTATTGGTGCTAAATTACTAGCAGTAAAATTATCTGACCCCAAATCGGGTATCATAGTTACACCAGAAGAAGCCCAAAAGGAAATGGATATATTCTTTGGTCAACATCCTAAGCTAAAAACCTTCTTAAAGAAACAAGAGAAGTTCCTTAGAAAGAATGGGTACTTAGTTTCTTTATTTGGTAGAAAACGAAGATTACCCCAAATTTATTCTTCAGATAGAGGAGAAGAAGCTTATGCTTTACGATTAGCATTGAATTTCCCTTGTCAATCTGCAGCATCAGATATGTGTTTATTTGGAAGTATATTAATATACTACCTTATGAGACAAGGAAAATTACCTCCTACAAAATCAGTATGCTTGGTTCATGATGCTAATTACCAAATCACTAAACCAGAAAATATAAATACCTGGAGTATTTATGAGATGTGGCAAATTTATCGAAATCCTTTAACTAAGCCTTATTTCGGTTTTCAGATAGACGATGTCACTATGGCGATGGACTTTGTTATAGGTAGATCAATGGCAGAAGAGTTACCTTTTATCCCAGGTTATGATTATAGGAAAATGCTTGAACCTGATTTTTCAGTAGAAGAATATATGGAAGAGCATAAGAAATATAAGCATATCCAAATTCAAGATTATCCTAAGGTGTTTTCTAAAGAAATAAAGAGATATAAAGAGGAGTATGAAAAGAAAATACACTAGTAATATGCCCATAGAGGGATTCTCCAAGTATCATATTTGTAAGAATGGTAGATTATATTCTATACACAGTGGTACTTGGAAATTGATAAAACCAGTAGAAAAGAGTACTGGGTATATATCTAACAATCTGATTTCAGATTTTGGTAAAAGAGCGAATTTTTATAGACATAGGCTAGTAGCAGAGGTATATTTACCTAAACCAAATGTTTCAGGTTTAGTAGTATGTCATAAGGATAGTAATCCTCGAAATAATAGAGTAACCAATTTATATTGGGGCACACAAAAGGAGAACATCCAACAATGTATTCGAGAAGGTAAATTTTATTATGTAGGTAAAATAAGAAAGAAACAATATGAAGAAGATTTTAAACGGACCCACGGTATGGAGAGCTAAATGCCTTTATTGTGATTGTGAATTTGAATACGATTGTTCAGAAGTAGATTCCCATACTTTTGCTGATTGTAAAGTGGTTAAATGCCCAGGTTGTAATAGGTACCTTCATCATGAAGATAGTACTAAATCTACTACAGAAACGAAAAGAGAGGATACTATGACAACATAACTAATTAAAATTTTAGATTATGGAAAATGACACATTAAAGAAAGAGGCTGACAAGGTAATCAATGTAACTTACATGTTATCTGGAGTATTAGAACAATCATTCCAAGAAATGGATGAAATTTTGGATAGATTACACAAAAGACTTCACCATGAAGACAGAAGGTTAATCAATTCTATCCGAAAACACATAAGATTCCTCAATTCAAACATAGAATCACTCAGAACTCATTCACTTTCTAAGATGGATGAAGAAACAGTAGAATGCTTTGATGATACTACTCTTAGATTTTATGTAATCTTCATGAAATTACTTGAAGTTGCTGGTATAGATTACCTTTGCGATTTACGATTATACTCTCTGTATAATCTGTTAGACAAATATCAATCCCTTACTAGTTATCCCAAATTAGATTCTAGGGCTAAGATTGCTTTCCTACAAGTTAAGAGAGATATCGAAAATGGTCAGTATTCTGCAGAAGATATGAAAAACGTTTTTAAGTTGAAAGATGAAAACCGAGATAAATAAACTTAAGGTAGTATTTGAGGGTAGAACCTTAGAAATAGATATTCAAAATGAATTATCTATCAATGAGAACTTATTAAATTCTCAGCTAAAGGATTCTCCTTCTAGTTATTATATACTTGCTTCATTAAGAGATAAGTATATAAAACAAAGAGATGCTTTAGCAAGAGAAAAAGAGGAAGCATATTCTGCTGCATGGGTATTTATAAAAGATTCCAATGAGAGGTTCAATAATGATTACGTATCTCATAAAGCTAATATAAACCCCAAATATAAATCTATTTGCAAAAGGTATCTAAAGGCTGCAGCTAAAGCTAATAAATTTATAGCTATCTGTAAAGCTTATGAGAGTAGAGAAGGCATCTTAAGAACTCTTAATGCCAATATCCGTAAGTTACAGTAGGAACTATAAAAGATTACTAACTAAATTTTATAAATATGTATAATTTACAACTTATATCAACTCTAGTAGCTAAGAAGCTTGGTAATAGTATTCCAGGTTTACCCGTAGAAAATAAAATTTTGGTATATTCTCCCAAAGAGATTAATACCACTGCTTCTGGTATTATTATCCCAGATATGGTAAAGGAAGGAGTTCCTCGTAAGGGTGTTGTTATTAAATCTGGTGTAATCACAGAAGAATATCAAACTTACAAGGACCACGTGGAAATCGGTCGTATAATCGAATATGGATTGTATGCTGGTAAAGAACATCAATTCGATAAAAACTGTTTACCTCAGGAATTACAACTCTTTTATGAAAAGGGTCTGTTCACCGTATTAGCTTTAAATGAGATTTCATACTCAGAACCCAATAACTTAGATTGATATGATTAAAGATAATGACAAAAAGAAAAAGAAATTATCTTCTAGTGGCATGACTACTAAAGATAAGATGTTAGCCCGGAAAAAACAATTAGAATCCAAGGGTAATGGTAGTGGATTGGTATTCCCTAAAGAGGGAACCTTAAGAATGAGAATCAAATCTCCAGGCGATGATCAAGAATTGGGTATTGAATTGATTCAGTTCTATCTGAATAAAGATTTGGGAGGAGTTATTTCCCCGGCTACTTTTGATGAACCATGCCCATTTATGGAAAAGTACCAAGAACTGAAAAACTCAAAAGACCCAGATGACCAGGAACTTGCAAAGATGCTGGTACCAAGAAGAAAATATGTAGTGGGTGGAATAGTATATTCAGATGAGAAAGGTACTAAGGTAGATTATGAAGGAAAAGATAAGGGAGTATTAATCCCAAGATCAGTATACCAGGATATTATCGACCTTTACTTGGATGAAGACGAAGCTGGAGATATGACAGACCCAAGAACTGGATACGATATAAAAATTATCCGTTCTGGTTCAGGTAAGAATGATACTACATATTCTGCTCGTGCATGTAAACCTACTAAACTTGACAAGAAGTATTCAGGTAACGTAGATTTGGAATCCATAGTAAGATCTCAGATTAAAGATTACGATGAACTGGAAGAAATTTTGGCATCATTCTTAAAAGAAGGAAGAGATTCTGATGAAGAGGATGAAAAACCAAAGAAGAAAAAGAAAGGCATTCATAAGGATCACTACATGGATGATGATGAACCTAAGAAGAAAAAGAGAAAGTATAAGTCAGATATTTGATAAATTGGTTTTATAAATGGTTGGTAGAGGAGGTAATTCAAGAAATTGGTTATCTCCTTTATTTATGTTAATACATTACAGTATGGCAAAAGGAAAAGTGGGTTTAAAAGTTCCCTCTAAAAACGAATTACTAAAGAAATATGGGTCATCAATAGTACTTGCTTCTGAAACAAAAGAAACAGGTCTATGGTTACCAAGTACTTTCTTTGCATTGAATTATACCTTTGGTGGAGGAATCCCATTTGGTAAAATCCTAGAAGTAGCAGGAGAAGAATCCTCTGGTAAATCACTTATAGCTTACAACTTTGCTTATTCATGTCAACAATTGGGAGGTCATGTAATATGGGTAGATGCAGAACAATCTTGGATGAATTCTTGGGCTCAAACTAATGGAGTTGATCCAGAAAGAGTTACAGTAGTAAATGATACTCGTATTGAAAATGTGGCTGATGCAGTAGCAGACTTAGCCTTATATTTCAGGTCTCAATTAACTCATAACGAACCTATTCTTCTGGTAATAGATTCAGTTGCTGCTATGGATTGTGCAGATAACATAGATTCAAAAATGACGGATGCTAAAGCAGAGATGGGAGGTAGAGCAAAGGCTTTGTATAAATACTTCCGTATCAGAAGCGAATTATTTTATCGACTGGGAGTTACACAGATTTATATTAATCAATTAAGAACTGCATTGAATGTTGGATTCGGAAAAGATAATACAACAACTACAGGAGGCGCAGCACTTAAGTTCTACGCTTCAATCAGAGCTGCTTTCTATTCAGGAAGATCTATCACTGTTAAGCAAAAGGGTAAAGAACGCAAAGCTGGGAAACTCGTCACGGTTCGACTTATTAAAAATAAAGTTGCTCCTCCAAGACCTACAATCAGCAAATGCCCAGTATACTTCAATCCTAAGTTCCATGAGGTTGGATTTGATAGATGCTTTGGATTAGAAGATGTATTGGTAGAAAACGATATAATCATTAAATCCTCAGGTGGAGTATATAAACTCAAGGATAAAACCCTTGCAAGAGGGGAAGAGAAATTCCAAAAGCTTTTGGAAGAAGACGATGACTTAAGAAGAAAGCTTTTAAGGAAAGCAGATATAAATACCATTGGTACTACTCGTAAGAAACTAGAAGCTCTTACAGAAAACTGTTATCCCATAGATGGAGTAGAATACGAATCCTATAATGAATCAGAAGACGAAGAGGAGGAAGACGATGAATGAAGAAGAAATAAAGAGAATAATCAAGGAATACCTTAAAGAGAATCTGAGATTAGAGGCAAAGTCAGGACGTTTGGACGAGTATAGTTCAGCAGATAATTATATTATTGTTTATCTTGGTGATGAGCCAATACAAGAAGTTTCACTTTACGAATTAGATTTTAGAAGATGAGCAAGAAAACACAGTTTACAAGGTCTAAGGTAAAGTTGGGAAGTTTATCTTGGACTTCTCCCATTTACCCTCATGGAGAAGGTAAATATCAGAATAAGTCTCTAAAAGATAATATACCTGGGTACCCTGGTTATCACATATCTAAAAGAGGTAAAATATATTCAAGATGGGATGTTAATGGTAAGGGTATACTAAGTAAAAGGTACCATTTAAAACAGCCCCACTTAAATAAAAATGGTAGGTATATCATAGGATTATCCCAACCTGGTATTGGTACAACTAAATGGTTAGTACATAGATTAGTAGCTTTAGTATATTTGCCAAATCCAGAAGGATTACCTTATGTATGTCACAAGGATAATGTACCTACTAATAATTCAGTAAATAATCTTTATTGGGGTACACAAAAAGACAATATGTCACAAGCTTCTAAGGATGGAAGGATGATTCAAGCAAAAGGTAAAGATAGCGTACATTATAAAGGTACTGAGATACAAAGGTCTTATATACCCAGGTTAATTAACCTGGGGTTTACTAGAAAAGAAATTTCGGAAATTATGAATCTGGGAGTTCAATTAGTATCTGATTATTATAATAAATATAAAGAAACATATGGTTAAAAAACTAGTATTAATCATAGATGGATGTAACTTACTTCACCAAAGTTTTCACAAATTTGAAAAACTTAAGTCTACTGATGGAAAACCAAGTGGAGCAATATTCGGATTTTTTAGATCATTACATGGGTTCTTACATAGGTGGGACCCAGATGAGGTTATTATAACTTTTGATAATGGACACTCTCCTTATAGAGATGCTTTGTTACCAGATTATAAGGGACATAGGAAAAATATTTCAGTAGATTATGAATCTCTTCAATCTCAAAAACGTATTATTATGGGTATGCTTAAGCTCCTAAGAATTAAATATGTTTTTGATAAGCATAATTCTACTAAATATGAAGGAGATGATTTCTTAGCATACCTAGTTTTAAATAAAAAACCCACTGAGAAGGTAATCATAATATCATCCGATAAGGACTTTAATCAACTTATCGGTAAAGACGTAAAAATAAACAACCCAAGAAAGGATGAGATGGTTCATCAGGGTAATTGTAAGGAGTTATTCGGATACTCCCCTGAAGAAACAGTAGATTACCTTTCAATGGTGGGAGATACTTCGGATGATATTAAAGGTATACCAGGTATTGGTCCTGTAAAAGCTAGGAAAATATTGGACGAATATGGTACTTTGGATAAATTTCTAGAGCATCATCATCAAACTTCTCATGTAGAGATTGCAGAAAGGAATAAGAAGCTTATAGATTTAAGATTATTTCAAAAAGAAGTACCATTATCCAAGTTACCTATGAAAAAGTTTGCTAATAAGGAGATAAAATACAAGAAATTCAAAGAAGTCTGTATCGAATACTCTTTAGCATCCTTTATGACAAATGAATTTATGAAACCATTTAAAGATTTGTTATCATGAAAAGAATTATGTTTGTAGGGCCAAGTGGAATAGGAAAAACCACTTTGGCAAAGTTCATAGAAACCAAATATGGTATACCCTTTATATCTGGTAGTATGTCAGATTTAATGCCAGATACAAAAGAGATGCACCATGCTGAGTTTTTACACCAAGAATGTGGAGAACTCATAAACAAGGATTATCAATTGTTGAATCTGAGAAATAAGCTTTTCAAGGATAAAGAAACTTTTGTAACAGACCGTAGTTATGTAGATTTAGCAGCTTATTTCATATATAAACAATCTACTAATATCCCCGAATGTGAAGTAGATGCTTTCTTAGATATATGCAAAGATCTTACAGTTCAACAATGTGATTTATTAATATACCTTCCCTTGAGTATGTACAATATGAAAGAATGGCCAATGGAAGACAATAAGAAGAGAATCATAAATAGATATTATCAGGCTCAGATGTCAGATATAATGGGTAACCTGTTAACTCAGTGGAGTACTTTAAGTGTAATAGATATATTAGTAGTACCCCAATTAGATTTCTACGACAGAATACACATGATAATGTCAAGATTGGATTAATATGAAGAAACAAGTAATGGAAGATAATATTAATGGCTTTCCCGGGTATCATATTACCCGGGAAGGTTTGTTATATAGTAGATATAACAAGGTTGGTAAATTAACCAAGGTATATCATAAGAATAAACCCTATACAAGGTCAAATGGTTATCAACAGATAGTATTAAAGATAAGGAAGTTAGGGTTAGTAAGGAGAGCTTATATACACAGATTGGTAGCAGAAGCTTATATACCAAACCCTTTAAATAAACCCTGTGTATGTCATAGGGATAATAATAGAGAGCATAACACCGTAGAAAATCTATATTGGGGTACCTATAAAGAAAATTCTCAACAAGCTAGTATGGAAGGTAAACTCAATAATAAGAAGGTAATTAAGTTTTTGGTATTCTCTGACCTCCATCTTCATATTTGGTCTAAGTTTGAAACTCGTATTAGTACTGCTATTAGAGTATTAGATGTTATTTCTTCTGAAAGTATGAAATTAAAAGTACCCGTGTTATTTTGCGGTGATTTATTACATGAGCCTAAATCTTTGAGTCAAGAATTATCCGAGATTATCTATAAAGAATTTTCTAAATTAGACGAAAAAGACTGGGAAATGTACTGTATAGCTGGTAATCATACAATGAAACATATTAATAGAATTGATAAACCAGCTTATTCTTGGGAAACTTGGCTTTCCCAAGAATACCGATTCTTAAAGTTAATAAATTTCCATAGGGTACATATTGGAAAATTCTATATACATGGTATACCTTATATAGACAATAATATTGGTTTGTCTGATTATTTAAAATCCATAGATACTGAAGTAGGTAAACCTAGAAGTAAACACCTACTTTTACTACATACCGACTATCCAGGAGCAAAAGACACCGATGGTAGAGAGGTAGATTCAGTAGAGAATCTTAATATTAATCTTCTCAATAAGTTCGATTTAGTATTATGTGGGCATATACATAAACCTCAAAGACTTTCTAAAAAGGTTTATATGATCGGTGCTCCATATCAACAGAGAAGAACCGATAAAGATTGTAAACTGGGATATTGGAAACTTTATTCGGATTTATCTATGGAATTTGTAGAACTGAAAGGATTCCCAAAATTCGTAGATGTTGAATCCGAAGATGAAATTAAGGATGATGGCAATTATTATACCATTTTACCCAAGAAAACTAGTATTCAAGTAAATATAAACCATAAGATTACTAAGCAAATTTCTAAGAAAACTCTAGCAAAAAGGTATTTAAGGGAGAAAGGCATAAAGGATGATGCTAAGAAACAACTTTTAATTGATACTTTAAACAAAGCTGAATCATGTTGACATTTACAAGGTTAAATATACAGGGATTCTGTTCTATAGATTCCTTCAGTTTACAATTAAACCAAGATTGTACGGTTCTTATCAAAGCTCCTAATGGTTTTGGGAAATCAACTTTACTGAATGCCTTGGTATGGGCATTATATGGGAAAAATATAAAGGGAGTATCTGAGGTAAATACTTGGAAAGAATACCAACCTAAAGATTATAAGGGAACCCTGGTAGAAGTATTTTTTCAGAAAAACCAAGATTCCTATAAGGTAATCAGATGTCAAAAATTCAAAGATTACCTAGAGGATGGTGCTAAGGGAAATGATAGACTCATAATCATTAAAAATGCCGAGATTATTAATATCAAGGGTAAGAATGAATTACAGAATGCCATCAATAAAGAACTAGGATTATCCTATCTGTTATTCATGAACTCAATTATGTTCGGTCAGGGTATTAAGAGATTAATCCAAGAATCTAATTCGGATAAGAAAAAGCTTTTTGAGGAAGTATTCGATTTAGAATACCTAAATTTAGCAAAGGGTATAGCTAATCAAGATAAGGCAGTTATCTTAAATGAGATTAATCAATTAGAATCCGAATCCCTTTCACTAAAGAAAGAATTAGAGGCCAATAAAGAAGCTTACTTCGATTTGAGGTCAAGGGAGAAATCCTTTAAGAAAGATCTCAGAGAAAAATCTAGGAAACTAAAGGAAGAACGGAAAGACCTAACTGCGTTACTTATTGCAAAACAAAAACATATTTCAGATGAAGTAGATGTAGCAATAGAACAAAAGGTAAGAAATCAAACCAAAGCAGTACAAGAGATAAAGAATCGAATTAAGATAAACAAGGAAACTCTAAGTACTCCCTTAAATGAACTGGTGGATGAGTCTATAGAATTAATAAAGAATAAACAATATAAGAAAGCCTTGAAAATGCTTACTCCCATCAGTAAAGCATTTAAAGAAAGGGAAGAACTTCAAAGCTTATATGAAGAATCCGTAGAGAGATTAGATGAACTAGAATTTAACTGCAGTAAGTATAAGACTCTAGTTAAAGAATGTTCCGATATTGCTTCAGATTTGGCAGATATAGACCAGGAAATAAAAGACCTTAAGAATCAGAAACTAAAGGTAATGTCTACTAAATACAAAGAAAGACTAAAAAAGATTCGTAAGGATTTAAGAAAGGTAGATGAAGATTACCATAACCGAGAACTAGAGTTAGAGAATTATAATTGGTTGATAAATGACCCTCTTGGTAACAATGGAATCAAGGCATATTTATTTGATTCATCCCTACATTTATTAAATCGTACTCTAGCTAGTTATTCAGAAGTATTAGGTTTTAGAATTGAGTTTAACATTGACCTCAATTCTACTAGAAAGGATTTTGTTACTCTTATAGAAAGGGATAATCACATTATTGATTATGATGAACTGTCAGGAGGTGAAAAGACTTTGGTAAATCTATGTATGGCTTTCGCAATGCACGAATCTTTAACTGCAAGTAAGGGTATTAATCTGGCATTCTTAGATGAAGTATTTGAATCTCTAAGTTCTGATAACATAGAATTGGTAATAAACCTAATAAAACACATATTCAACGGTAAATCATTATTTTTAATAACACATCACGACTCATTACCTTTATCAAATACTAAGATCCTGCAAGTAGAGAAAATCAAGGGCCTTAGTTATTATAAACCACTATGATCCATAAACAATACAATGAAATTATGGCAAATAGTAAAAAGAAAGGTAATCGATTTGAACTCAAAGTCTCAAAATGGTTTACGGAATGGACTTCTTTCAAATTCGGCAGAACACCCTACTCTGGTGCAAATCATCAGAGTAGGGATTTGTCTTCTGATATTATGTGTCAGGATGAAAGACATGCTCACAGATGTAAAATCTCAGTAGAATGTAAAAACTACAAGGATATCAAATTTGAGCATGTATTACTTGGTAATAAATCCTGTGATATATTAAAATTCTGGGAACAAGCAAGTAAAGATGCTAAAAGGGCAAAGAAGGTACCCATCTTATGTATGAGATACAATTCAATGCCCTCAGCAGAATTTTTCTTTGTAGTAGGTGTTAAACTTGGAGATATTATTGCCCAGTATGTTACTAAGGTAATGTATATCCAAGTACCTGGGAATACTCTTATGGTATTCATGGCTAGTGAAATATTAAAAGTACCGTACAAGATGATTCACAAACAAGCTAAGTTAATCGTAAAAAATCAGTAATATGAAAAAACGTATCCCATACTCCTATGTAATCTTCTACCTAGAAAGAAAGTATTATCACCTTATCGAGAAAGAGTTAAAAGAAAAGGGATACGAAAATATCAAGGTTATTATCCCTACTCTGGATATACTTAAGAGAACCGTAAAGGGTAAGATGGTATTTGAATCTGTTCCTATACTTTTCAATTATGGTTTTATGAGAATGCCTACAGAGAATGCTTTCTCAAGGCCTTTTTTAAATAAACTAAAACGAAATATCTCAGGTATAAGAACCTTTCTTAAATCTACTGAAACAATGCACGAAAGAAAAAAGAAGGTACGTATAGATAATGCTGAAGACTTCGATGATTTTTCATTAGTTGCCACTTGTTCTAGAAAAGATGTAAGGAGATTCATAAGATTAGCAAAAGCAAATAAAAAATACTCTGTTGATGATCTTATGAATGTAAAACCTGGTGATTATATCGTTTTAAAAGGGTATCCCTATGAAGGTATAGATGCTACAGTATTAGATGTAAATTACTCAAATAGAACAGTAAAAGTACTAATCTACCCAGAACATGGTAAAATGGAAGTAACTCTTGATTTTGATAGTGTTCTTTACAGTGTATATCAGGATTCAGACCCAGATAAATTACATTGTAATAACTTTGACTATGACCCAAATTCTATTACTTCTGAAAAGATAGAAGAGAACATTAATAAAAGGAGGCGTTAATATGAATGAATACCAAAAGAAAGCATGGGACTGTTTGACTCCAACCGAGCAGCAGTCCCTTTTTCTTCAGTTATCAGAGAGTAAATCCTCTTGGGAAGCTGGAGAGATATTAAAATTATCTCATTATAAGTACCTAGAAATAAAAGAAAGGTCTGAAAAGTTCTTCCGATTATTTTCGGATTTCTTCGAAATACATGAGTCAATATTTAGACCAGATTGCCCATGTGAAAGAAACTTCCAGGATTATATCGAGGCTTGCATAGAAAAAAGGATGAAAAGAAAAGAGGCCCTACTAAATACTGGAGATGCCTCCCAATTAGTTCCTAAGGTAAATACTCGTAATCTAGAAAGAAATATAAGAAGACTACAGGGTTCAGATAATGAATGGGATAAACATTCTCTAGGCTTGATATTAGAATTCGATAGATGGAACAACTTTAGGATATTACCCAGGCAAGTACAGCAACCATCGGCTTTCAAAAGAAGAGCTAATAAGAAAGAAAAGATTTATATCAACTACTTATTGGAGAAAGTACCAGAATGGGTTCATACTAAACTAAGAGAAAGGTTTAAGTATAAGGTAAAGCCTAGTATAAAGAAATGGTGGGTATGTTTAATATCTGAAGATTTATATACTGATGGATATTTATTACTTCCTGTAAGACCTACAGATGAGGTAATGAGGGAATTCAGTAAATTCTACATGTATATATTCGAGGATAAGGATGATGCAGATACATTTGGATTCATGGTATCTAAATTCAATGCCAAGACTACTACTGTAAAACTAGGTCAGAAGTTTTGGCCAGAATATAGATTATGTATCGAAAAGGCTTTGAATTACAATCAGGTAAATAACATGGATTTCAATGTGAAGCCATTGGATATGGCCTATAACACTCACATAAAACGAAAACCAAAGAAGAAACCTCAACCAGGAGCTGCTAGAGTGAAAGAAGACTCCTTCTATTGATCCTCAGCTAATATTAAAATAATAAGTAGAATATTTTTCTATATAATATATAAGTATTATATTTGCATCAGAAAATTAATTAGACAAAATTTTAATATAGACCATATGAAGAATACCAACTTAGACATCCGCTTTAACAAAGCAAATAATATCCTCAACCAATTCAGTGATAGCTGGGAGGATGATAAATTGAACCTATTACCTAATTTCCCAAAAATTAAGGATATGGTATCAAACCACATTACTCAAGAGAATTACTTATGGTTAATCACTTATGATTTACCTAATGATCTCTTCGATAAGATTGATAACATGGGATTAGTTCCCTATGAGTATGTAACTCATGAAGAATTAACTCAAACCTATTACAATCAAAGATTTTAAAACTATGGCAAAAAAGAAAAAAGATAAACCAGCTCCATCAAAGGAAAAACAAAATTTCCTAGGAGCTGCAGGTAGAAACATGAAGTACAAGGATCTTAAAAGAAAGGCAGTAATCCTTGGTATGCCTTTTCCTGATGCTTGTGCTGCAGGAGTATTTGATTTAATCAAGTATATCAATAACTCTACTAACAAACCCGATAAATCCTTAATTGACCAGTATGATGAATGGGCAGATAAACAATTGGAAGCAATTGGTTATGATAAAACTGACCCAATCCGTAATTCAAGATTAAGATTAGGATTCTTAGGAGAAGAGGGAGAAGATGGTATTCGAAAATTAAAAAGAGTACCAGGTATAAAGAAACCCAAAGAAAAGAAACCTCCAAGAGAAAGAGATTCTTTTAATCTAATCAAGGGTACTAAGAAATCCTACTGTTATGAATTAACCGAAAAGGGATTTGACCAAGAGAGAGTAGTAAGGAGAATGAAAAAGAAATTCCCTGATGCTAATGAGAAATCCATTCAACTCTGGTACAGGGCTGCAAAAAGGAAATTAAATGGTAAAACTAGCAAGGGATAATCGGAAAATATACCCAGACTTAATATATGTATGGACTTGGAGGCCTGATGAATATTGGGGATGGACCAAATATCAATATGCAACAGAAAGTAAATACCGAACCGAGAAGTTGTTATATAAAAAACATATATGTGGTTTAGGATTCTTTTCAAGATACCATGCTAGAAGAACCATAACTCTTTTATTAGGAGTAGATGCCAATTTATACATTCATACTATTAAGGGTAAGAATCTTATAAAACAAGGCATAACTGATTTACCCAAGAAAGGTCATCAATCGATATTCTTTAAGGGTAAGCCAACTAAAATACGAAGATTTATCTTTCCTGCTGAAGCAAGAATGGATAAACATAGGAGAAGGCATTTTGTAGTAAGAATGAATAAAATTTATAAGAAACATGGAAGAAGGGCATTCAACAGGGCATACCAAATTGCATTATACGGGTATAGGGATGAATTCTCACCTGAATATCGAAAGCAAAAGAGATTACAGGTCCATTCTGCTATCCTACAGGAGATACAACAAGCTGAGTCAAGGGGAAAAGAACCAATTTAACCTTGATTGCTTGAATCATCCTCCTAGGATTTGGCAAATAGCCCTGTTCCTTACCAAGGTATATCATATTAAGTTTAATCGTATCTTATTCAAAAAGGCCTACGATTTCTTAGATGACTTTGGAGAAGCTTCTCTGAAATTTCAGAATCAGGTTATTATCCCAGATAAATATATCATAAGAGAATTACAATGGGAACTATGGAAACCTCTATCTGATTATAAAATAAGGAATAAGTATGCTTACTTCATGACCAATAGGAAACTAGATTCAGAAATTTGGGTCTACCCAATAAGATTTTCTGATAACTATGAAATTTCGAAAAAAGGGGAATATCAATCATACACAGAAATGATGGGTAAATTGGGTTTTCCAGGTTTAACTAAAATATCATATAGCGATGAACACTAAATTAGAACAACATGGACCATATAATCCATTTGAGGGCAAATCCTTTAAGATCCTTACCTATAATCAAGTGGACCAAGTTATAAATTCTGAAGTAATTGAGATAACTTCACAAGAACAGTTCAATACCGTTCTAGAAAACATAAAACAATTTAATAATGCTCATGAATCTTTGGGACCATTCCTAAAGAAGTATAAAAAGCTTATAACTGAGTGATTAACTATATTCATTAACAAACCATTAAAATTAAACAATTATGGCTAAGAAAAAAGAAACTAAGAAAGTTGAACTTAAAGAAGTATCTAGAGTAGAAATCAACGGTAACATCATCATTACTTACGAAGATGGTTCGGTAAAGATTATCCCGGCTCCCATTATGCTGACTGCAGATCAGGCATCTGAAATCTTCGGTTCAGAAGACGAAGAGGAGGAAGAATCTGATGACGATGAGGAGGAAGAAGAATCGGAAGATGACGAAGATGAAGATGATTCTGAAGAGGATGAGGAAGATGAAGAAGATGAGGACGAGGATGATTCCGATGAAGATGAAGAAGATGAGGACGAGGATGATTCCGATGAAGATGAAGAAGACGAGGAGGAGGAAGATGAAGAAGATGAGGACGAGGATGATTCCGATGAAGATGAAGAAGACGAGGAGGAGGAAGAGGAAGAACTGACTGGAGAAGCTCTTGCTGAAATGGACTTCGAAGAATTGGAAGATGTTTGCGATGACAAAGACCTTGATACTGATCCAGACGACTTCGATGAAGAAGACATTGAGAAACTCCGTAAAGCAATTGCCAAGGAATTAGGTATCAAATTGCCCGCTAAAAAAGAAGCTAAGGGTAAAGGTAAAAAGGGTAAAAAATAACCCATTTACCTAGCATAAAGGGTAGGAATCATCTCCTACCCTAAAAATTAACTACTATTAGGTTATGTAGAAGTCACAACTTATTTATAACACAACTTTTAAAAACTTATTAAGATTATGGCAAAGAAAAAAGAAGACACCAAGAAAAAGGGTGCTAAGGAAAAAGATCCCGAAAAAGAAGCTAAACGCAAAGCTCGTATGGAAGCTATTAAAAACCGTCCTGCAGGTCAGAGACCGAACGGTAAACAAATCGATGTTATCAAGATTTCTGATAACTCAGAAGTTCAGAACTTCGGTTATGCAATCAAAACAAAGAAAGGTGCTCAGGGAGTATTGGTAACTTCAGTATTGGTAGTAGATGGTGCTCCAGTAAACACATCGGTTGCTTTTGTTCCCGGAGAATTGGCAATTAAGTCAAAGAAAGGACATGGTATTATCACTACTCCAAAGTCAAAGAAAGAAAAAGACACTGACGAGGAAGTAGATGAAGAAGAAACTTCTGAAGAAAACGAAGACTAAACTCCATAACGATTATACATTATATCAACTATCCAAAAAGCCCATTGCCTCACAAAGGTGATGGGCTTTTTTATTTTCATAACCTATGGTAACCAAAGAAGAGATAAGAAAGAATATACAAATCATTGCACTTAATAATCTGATAGAAGATTATACTTCATTTCTAGAAGTATGCAAAAATCCCTCAGAAAGGGAATTAACAGAAAACATAATATCAGAAGCTAAGGAAATGATTTTAGAATATCAATCCCAAATAAAAAGGCCACAATGGAAAAAAGATCCTTCTCATCCTTAATTTCACAGATTGCTGAAATATACAAGGATATCAAATACTATAAATACCAAGCTCATATATCCTTGCAGCAGAATAAGATGGGTGAATATAGGAAACACCAAGCCCATATTATGTATCAGAAAAGAAAACTTTATTCTTTATCACAAAGAGTAAAAGATATTCTTAACAATCCAGTTCTAGAAGTGAAATATATATGGGGAAATGAAACTAAAACCAGTATTTTCTCAGGATTAACTCAAAGAGAGATATCTGATTATCTTCATACTTGTGCAATGGTAAAAGGAATTGAATTAAAAATCCTAGAAATCAAGGAAATCCCTACCTTTAATTCGGATTCAATTCTATAGGTAAATATAAACTCATAAATTAATAAGGATATGACAAAGAAAGTAAAACCTGCTAAAAAAGCAAAGAAACCGGCTGATAAGACTCCGGAAATCACAAAAGCTGCAAAGGCTTTGGAAAACTACCTGAAAGAAAATAACCTGGATCCTGCAAAGGATTGGTCAAAGGACAAAACTCATGGTAAGGCAGTAAAAGAACTTATGGCAAAACTTAACAAGGAAAGAGATAAAGTTGCTGCCCAATATCCTGAGAAAGACACTGCTAATCAGAAGAAGCTGGTAAAAATGAAAAAGGCTTCTGAAGATGAAAAGAAAGCTAAGAAGGAAGCTAAAGCAAAAGAGAAAAAGGAAAAAGCTAGTTCAGGTAGAACAGCAACTAAATACGATTATCCTTTGGTAGACGGAAGAGAAATGACTTCCGAAGAAAAGAAGAAATATCGTATGGCTCAGAGAAAATTGGCTGCAGGTAAGACTCCAAAAGAATCTAAGCCGAAGGAAGAACCTAAGAAGGAATCCAAAAATGATAAGCCTTCTAAGAAAGATAAAAAGGCCAAAGATTCTAAGAAAGATAAAAAGGCCAAAGACGAGGATTAATTCCCATTCTTATATTTGTTTTGTTAGTTATTAGTAGTTTTGGGCCTGGCAATAATTTTTGTCCAGGCCCTTTTTATCTCTAAAGTTATGAAAGAAGAAAAAGAAATATTCAAACCCAAACTACGTATCACTACACTTTCAGAAAATGGTAATCCTTTATCTGATAAATTAGTAGATGCTTGCACTGAGATGTATGCCGGTCCAAAGGTACAACATAAAGGTCCCATAAGAATAGAAGTAACCCTTGTTAATCAACAAGATATTTCTCAATTCAAAGAATACTTGGATAAATTATCTGGTAACTTACCAATCAAAGAATCTGCAGGTAGGGGAAGACCCTCTAATATTCAATCTAAAGAATTGGAATCCCCAAGAGAAGATATCCTTGCTGATGTAGAAAAGATGGTAAATGAAGGCAAAAGCCAACAGGATATTATTAAGTATCTTAGAGATCTTGGATTTGTATTCATCCTTACAGAGGATTTCCTTTATCATTTCCCGGAATTTAAATTCGATAAGAAAGATGTGGGAGAACCCACCAACAATGGCCAATATCTCGATTCTTATTCATGGATGGCAAGATGTATAAAGAGAGCAAAAGATCCTAAGACAGATAAATTTGACCCTATGATTCTATTTGGGTTCAGTATTCTGCAAGGTCCCTCAAAGAAGATCGTTCCCTATCTGTATAAGGAAAGGAAGAAACCCTTTAGGGCTCAGACTGGTAAAAATACTATCTCATTCTCTCAGGCAGAATTTACTAAGTTACCCAAGTATATGTTAGAGGCAGAACGAATTAAATTCTCTACAGAACAAAGGCAATTGCTTATGACTCCGGATAAGAAACCCTCTAAGTTCTTCTTAAGATGGGCATCAGATGCCATATTCCCAGATTCAATCAAGGAAAAGATGGCTGAGATCTTGAAGAGATAATCCACTACCTACCTCAGCAATATTTGCATATTATATATAAATTTTATATATTTGTATAACGAAATAAATAATAAGAAAAATGGATGCAGAAACCAAAACGGTTATTAAGAACATTGCCCAAATCCAAGTTGAGGCACTAACTCATATCTCTAAAAATTTAGAGGATACCGATCATTACCTTCTTAAAAAACTTCTTCAGATTGAAGAAGGAGAAATAAGAGGAGTATTAGATAATATGATAAAACTCTATTCAGATATGATAGAATATCCTCAACTTATAAAAACTCTTACAGAGTATCAATTATACGTCTGCTCTCATATCCTATGGAAAATGGAGGAAGAATGGATAACTGATAATTCTCAAGGAGTTTTGGGAGCATGGGCAATCATTCAAAAATATACCAACGTATTACATCCGGAGTTAACACTTTTAAAACTTTAAATTATGGACAGAGAAGAATATCTTGAATCAGTTACCATGAATACTGGTATTAAAATGAATCCAGTAGAATCTTCTAATATAGAAGGTATTGGGTATGACAACAAAAACAAACACTTATGGGTTGCTTTTAAGGGCAACAAAGTTTACCGGTATGATTTAGTTCCCAGAAAAACTTTCGAAGAACTAATGAATGCCGAATCTAAAGGGAGATATCTTAATTCTCATATCAAAGGACAATATGAAGCTACAGGATATGAACTCAAAAACTAAACATATTATTTTTCCGTTTTCCATTCTGGGAGTTACTCTTTTGGGATTCACTATTGCCAACACCAATAGTACCCGGAGGGTAACTCCTCCTTATGTAAAGGAGAGTAGAGAAGATTCTATTAGAAATGTAAAACGGTATGAGGAAAGCAAAAGAAGAGATTCTATATTCTTTGCTAAAGTAGATTCTATAAAGAAACTAAAGGATTCTCTTAGTAATCGGAGATTATACCAATATGCTTTCCTAGTAAGAGTTACTCCAGATAATATAATATTTACCGCAAGGAAATCTGGTTATCAACAAGTAACTTTAGATGCTCATTATACTAAACCCAGAGTATATTACCAAGTATTCACTTCCGATAAACCATTATCACCAGAGGAAGCTTCTGCTTATGCCGAGAAATATGAACATGATCCCAGTAAGGTAACTATATTAACCGTAGAACAGTATAATCAGAGATATGGTAAATCATCATCTATTTCAGAATACGATATCTTTACTGAAGGTCTAGATTCCTACTATGATGATCCTGAAAACCTAGATGAGAACCCAGATGAAATCTTTGATTTCCTACTCGACTAGAGATCCTCAGCTATTGATAAAATAAAGTAGAATTATTTTTCTATTTAAAAAATAGTTCTTATATTTGCATAGAGAAATTAATTAAGTAACATTTTTAAATTAGTCAATTATGAAAAAAGTAAATTTGAACAAGGTAACCGAGTTAATTAACAACCAAGTATCTAACTCATTGAAGGAAGTTAAGGCTTCTAAAACACAAAAGCCAAAAGAAACTAAAGAATCTAAGGCTAAGGAAGAACCCAAAGCAAAATTGGTAAAAACTACTACCAAGAAAGCTTCTACTAAAAAGGAAGAAGTTGTCAAGGAAGTTGCCAAACAACAGAAACCCAATATCATCGAACAAGTAATCTCCAATCGGGAAGTGAAATACATTTACCCAGATGATGTTACTGATACTCTTTCAAGAAAGAAATGGAGACAACAAACTCGTAATGAACTTCGTAAATTAGAAAGGGAAATGCTCCGAATCCAAGATCATAACTCTAAAGAATACAAGTCTGCCCAAAATAAATATATTACCTTCCAGAAAAAAGTATTGAAGGTAGATGAAGCAGTATAATTAATCCTTTGTTAACCCGGGACTGGGAACATATTAGTTTGCTATTTTCAAATTCCCAGACCCATATTTATTTTGGTTATGGACTATCGAATATTCTCCGATAAGGAGATGGAAAAACAGGAAAAGGACATGGTAGAACTTCACAAGAGATGTGTAAAGAATTACCTTGTTCAAAGATCTCTCAAACACGGAAAGATTAAAAAATTCTTTATCGTATACGATTATTATCTAGGCACTGAGAATATAAGAAATTACTTTTTCAGGCCTATAGATATGTTCGTAAGGTTTTTATTGTTGGGTAAACTTGAAGAAATAGAAGACTATGTCAAAGCTGATTCTAGAAAGAAGAAAAGAAAACATAAGAGAAATAAAAGTATGGTATCTTCAGAGTCAAAAACTATACGAAGAAAAAATGGTAGAGATAAATAAGACCAGCAAGGTTTTATTCTCTGGGCCAGTATCTTCTATGGTTGCTTGTTGGAGAAATGCCTTGCTCTTAGTAAGAAGATCTTATAGGATATCGAAAGATTCTAGAATTTCTTTAAGAAACCTTCAACATAATACTAGGGATATTAATGCAGTAAATGACTTAGAATTAGGTCAAGGTGTCAAATTTATAATCATTGAATTATGTTTCGAGAAATAGTAAAAGATGTATATATCGGTAAATCACAACTGGGGATCTGGGTAAATGGGAAAAGGGTCCCCAAAGAAACTCTGGTAAAGGATATTGCCTTACCAACCTTACTGGGAAATAAATTGCCAGATTATGGTACCATAGGAAATTTTACCCAGTGGGAATTCGAAGTTAACCCAGGAGGCAATCACAAATTATTTATCACAGGTATACCCAAGAAAACTTATGACTTGGATTTATACCGATTAAAAGGGAGATTATGGTCATCCTATTACGAGGATGATAAAAGGGGATACTTATTTCAGGTATTACCCTATGATGTTAAACACCTAGAAACAGAGATATAATATAATGGAAACAAAAGATTACGTAAAGATATTTAGACTAGATCAAGAGAACTTCCAATTTAATAGAGGGGAGTTTATGAATAAAATGGGAGAAGATTTACTAGAAGTATGCCAAAGGCAACAAAAGACAAACCCAGCAACTGGTCACATATATTATTCAGATTTTAAAAAGGTAGTAAAACACTTCGAGGATAAATTTAATGAAATCAGTCGGCAAAGTATAAAACCTTTATCCCAGAATTTATGGAAGGCATTCTTTGCAACTCAGGTAGTGCCCCTAAGAAAACTCTGGTACCCAAAAACACAAAAAAGGATAGAGGAAATGAAAAATAACTCTAGTGAACAAGACAAAAAATCCTCGAGAGGTAAAAAAGGCAATTATGGCAAAGGAAATCGTTGACCTTCATGGCAATATTTTTAAGGTAATTAAAGGTTGGGAATTTTATAACAAGGTTCCCAACCTTGAAGGGAATTATACCTGGATATTTACTAGGGATAGGATTACCGATACTCAATTCATTTTGGCTTTAAATGAAGAACTCAATATAGCAGTTGGTTATGGGTATTCTAATATTTATCAACTATACGTAGCTCGTCCTCTTAAAAGGATTGGATACGATGAATCTAAGGATATAAGAAAAGAATATTTGTATAATGGCAAAAGACAACATAAAAAGATTTCCTAGACCTATGGGAACTACTGCAATGGCAGCAGAATACCAAAAGAGTCAGAATCTTGAAGATTTACAAAAGGTATACAACTACATTATCAATCACTGGTTGATGGGTAATGGTATGCTATGTGGGATTATGTATGATATTAATACCTTCTCAACAAAGACAGGTATAGATATCAATTACATACGAGTATTTATGAGAGATAGATTATTGCAATCTAAGCTCTGGGATAAAGAAAGACAGGAAGAAATGCTACAGGCTTTATTGGGAGAACAAGTAGCATGGGCTTTAGAGGATAGAATGGAAATCTCCCATCAGGTAAATATCCTAAGAGAATCTCAGGGAGGACATTATACTCCATTCATATCTGCTGAATTGAATAAGGCTCTTAAGATGAAACTAGATTCTTCTACTTCATTGCAATCCATCATACGTACATTTATGGGTGGAGGAACTACCAATATCTTTAATCAATTTGGAGATACCCAGAATAATCAATTGAATCAGAACCAAGGTATATCAATAGAGGAAGCCAGAAAGATTATCCTAGAATCTCAAAGAGTAATGGACAAGCCACAGGAAGCCAAATTATTGGCAGATCACTATGATTTATCTTCTTTACCCGAGGTAGTTGCTACTAAGCAAGAAGGAATTGATACTACCAAAGAGGGCCTTACTTTGAATACTGCAGAGATGAGGCAAATTACCGATGATTACAAGGGAGCTATGGAACTCTCTTCAAGAGAACACCATGAATTAAGAAGAGAGATAGAAGCTAACATAGATCCCGAGGATCCAGACCCAGAAATGGATATCTATTTAGATGAAGAGCAATATGAAGAAAAAGAGCCTACATCAATAGCCGAACAATTCCTCAACAGGTAATCGAGGTTTATTGCATAATTAATTTATTATTCTTAAATTTGCATCAAAATCAAATAAATAAATAATAAGATTATGGATAAAACCACATTAAAACAGCTTAAACCAGGTACACTATTCAGATTAAAAGATTCTGAATCTAGTCCAGTATGGGTAAGAGATCATTATGATAGGTCTTCTAAAACTTATGCTTGTCATAAATACGAAGACTACAATCATGAAGCTTTCTTCAAAGGAACCAGAACAGTATTCATTAATTTTACATATTAGACATTATGAACATCAAAAACCTATTCAACAGATTTCGTAAATCAAAGGAATCAGAGTTAAGCTATTCTCTGAATCTCATCTACCTAGAAGATACTAGGGTAGTATTTAACCAGAATATACAATGTGCTAAAGACCTAGAGAATTACCTATCTGCTTATATGAGACTCTTTGGTATGTATTCAGATAAACCATATGTACTAATCTATCAGGAATATAAAAACAGATATTGGGTATATGACAAAGAACCTTACCTATTATACTACAAGGTACCACTCATAGTTAACACCAGTAGAAAGCTATCAGGTAAATCAGACATGGTAATAACCAAAGAAAAATACCAAGCTGCTAAGGATTTAGTCCCAGCTCATGATATATCTGATAGATTCAAGATACCTGAATATATTACGGGAGTCTTTACAGATATCTGGTATAAATGCCAAGGATATATGGATACGGACCATGTTGGTTTAGAGGAGATACTGGAATTGATGCAACATAATTGGTTAAAGGAATTCGAATTATTAGTATTCAAAAGGAATTATGATACAGATATGTTATTCCTTAGTCATTCTCTTACCTATATCTTGGACCAGACAGAAGAAGAGGGCCGAAGAATATGTATTCAAAACATTATCGAACGTAACATAAATCAAGAAAATCAAGATGAAAACGAAACAATTTAACGTAAGCCAGTCTAGAATATATCCAGATATCAGGGATAAATATCTGGATTATATGGGAGAACAATATAATATGTTCATTTCGGATGATACTCTAAAGAATGATCTCAGAGAAATCCTTCGAAAGGGTACTAATAAAACCATCCATTTCAATATTCTAGAAAAGAACTCAGATCTCTTGGTATTTGAAACCTCTGAATACAGTACTCTATTAGAGTTCACTAACCATTATCTCTGGATATTCAGGCTAGTAAACGATAAATGGAATTTAATCCGATACAGAGTATAAATTCGAAAGGCAGACTACTATCTGCCTTTCTTAGCGTTTACACATATCCTCAGCTTAGTATTCCAGGGTTTGCATATATAAAATAAAGTAGTTATATTTGCATCAGAAAAAGAAATATATTATTCATTTAAAATTTTAGACTTATGAAAAATAATGAAACCTTCCAAACCACACAACCTCTAGACAAGTTAGTTACTAACCTAGGTCTTCAAATCCAAGAATTATTTTCCTTAGACTTAGAGGAAATCCTAGATTACAGCAACAATCTAATGAATCTATTAGTTAATGCCTACGTTGAAAACCAATGCTTAGCATTATCTGCAATGATATCTAAACAGGACGGATTTGCAATATATTCTTTCTTATTTCAAACTCCCGATACTTCTAATGGTGCTGCAGATGCTATGGTAAACTTTGCCATGAACTTCACTGATGGAGAAGCTAATATCAAATTTATCAACCGTATATCTTCAAACATAATGCAAATTACCTTTACAGTATGACACCCATAAGAAGACTTTTAAATATCATACAATTTGATCTAGCCGAGAAACTAAACTTGGCTAGATTAAGATGGTACCATCTTAATCATCAGGACCAATATCTTCAATCAGTAATCTATGGTAATCCTGATAACTGTACCTTGTTCAGACTAAGGGAAGTACTTACTAATTTGCTTAGAGCTAACTTCTTAAGTTACTACATATTAGCAGATACTCCTGAATCTCTATCTATTTCAATACAAGGTAATGCTATCATTACATTTGTGATAACTAAAGACAATTACATAACTTTTACAATAACAAAATTATGAGCACAACTCCATACCCAGGTCCAGATGAAGTAATTATACCTTCTCGTATATATTTCGATGATGGTAAGAGAATAGATGTTAAAGTATGGCCTAAGACAATTCAGTTAACAGGTCCAACTAAGGATTTAAACAAGGTATTCAAAACCCTTGAGGAATATGATGATTGGTGGCATCAGTTTAAGAAAAAGAATCCTGATGCTTTTCGTAAAGATGCGAAATATGTAAAATCCATTAATGGCCTCTTTCTTATTCAGAAGAGGCTATATCAGATACCCAATAGAAGCCTCAGTTAAGTAATCTGGGATATTGCATATTTAAAAATAAAGTATTAAATTTGCATCAGAGAAAAGAAAATATTATTCATTTAAAATTTAGACAGTCATGAACTTGAACAACATTACAACAGCACTCAAAACTGGTATCACAATTTACCAATATGAACAATGGCAAAATACTGGTTCAGTCAACCTAATGCAAAAGGAATCCCACATGCTTTCCAAGGTTTGGCTTAAGACAAATATCCATAACCCAGATTCTTTGGATAAACCCTTTATCCAACTCTCTGCTACTTTTACTTCAGAATTCGATATCCAAGAATATAACGAATGGCTAAATGCTAACCAGTACAAGTTATATCCATTGCTATTGGATATTCTTAAGATATCACTAAAGGATAATTTCTACAATTACTCCAATGCTTCTAATATTCATTACGAAGGAGGGAAATTCCCAAGTATGCTTACCATTCAATTATTTAACTTAGAATTCTAATGTCATGAAACTAACAATAACAACCCTAGTAATCGTAGAAGGCTCTTATATCCAAGGAATTTTCCATTCCTTGGAAGAGCATCCAGGTAAAGCTTACCAAGAACTGATAGACCAAGTGGAAAACGAATATGGTTATGATGCCGATAAAGATCATGTACCATTACATTTCAAAACTATCCAAGACATAGAGAATTACTTTGAACTTGTACACATAGAGACTCAAGAACTTACAGCAATCGGATTTAAAACAGCAATTTTAAAAGAACTATAATATGGAACCAATCATAACAATAAACGAATACCCAATCGGATGGGAATGGCTAGACAAAGTACCCTTAGAGGACTTTACCTGGCTAATCGAAATATTCTCTACTATGACCGATGATACAGATACTTATGACTTTGCTACTTTCGATAAGGAAGCAACCAATGGAGAACCTCCCTATCCTGTAATCGAAATCAATAGGAAAGGCTTAGCTAACTTCCTAAACGATGACCAAGGCTATGAATCAGGTATATCAATGTACGGTCACTACATAGCCTGTAAATCCCTGGATATATCCTCAGAAGAGGAATACATGAATCAATTAACTGACATAAAACTAATCTGTAACGAATTATGAGAACAGTATTATATTACATAGGAATAGGGCTTATCTTAGTCCTATTCCTTAATTCCTCTGGGCCTAACTTAGATACCTTCATACCAGGTAACCCATGGGAACATTATTGCAAATATGAATTGCACAAGCATCCATTCCATACTAATGAGAAGGAATATAACTATTTCCTTGATACTTTTACTAGCACGGATAAATATGAACAAATAATAGAGATATATGCTAACCCAAGGTAGATTTCTAATTTCATATCAGGTATTCGATAATATACAGGTAAATAATATCGGACAAACGCATGTACGTGAAATATTAAAGGATACCCAGGCCTTTACCATCAATTATCGAACAGAACAAATAAGAGATTACCTCAGATATCCTGGAGAGGAACTGATACCAGAACATCTACATATGATTAATGCCTTGAAGGAAATCCAGAACTATTGGAATCTTACTTCAGAAAAAGTCATCATAACAGATATCATACCCATTCCTCAGCCATGATAACCATGGTTTGCATATATAAAATAAAGTAGTTATATTTGCATCAGAAAAAGAAATATATTATTCATTTAAAATTTTAGACTTATGAAAAATAATGAGTTATTAAAAAAGTATGCCGGTATTTCAACCCGTATCCGCAGAATCTTTGCTTATCACTACGACCAAATCCAACGGGAAGTACAAACAGAAATTTCAACACTTGATCCAAAATCACAAGCACAATTCATGGACTTAATAATTGAATACATGGAAGAAACCATGAACTGGCCAGAACCTGATAACCAAGAAACATTCGAAAAACAAATTACTGGGATAATGCCATGAAAACAATCGCTTATATCATGAGTACCTATCACATAGGTACTCATAACTCAGATATCAGGGATGTACTCAAATCCTATATCATTGCCAGATACTATGGATGGGAACCAAAAGAGGAAGACCTAGAGGAAATCATTTCCAATACATCCTATTTCAATATTAACGTGGATGATGCTATCTATGAAGTCCTAACAATGCCAAGAGAAGAAATAACCATCTAAAACAAAGAACTTATGAGAACATTAGAAAATATCCAAGACCTTAAGAAATTACTTTTTAATCCCTATACCATTTATACTTATGACTATGCTGATGGACTCATTATTAATGACACTACCGACTACGTCGAGATTTACGAAATCGAGATAGAAGACGAACCCTTTGACGAGTTCCTTGGGTATATTATTACCTATGCTTCAGAGAAGGACTTATTCGAAAACTTGAGAGAAAATCTTATTCTCATGGATTTAACCAAAGGTGCTGATGACCAATACTATGATTATTCTCCTTCTCAGGTAGAGGCTATCCTATTCGGAATCCTTCAATTAACTCCAGAACACCAAGATATAATCGTAATTGATCTCAAAAAACACCTAAAACCCTTTATTCAAGACAAAGACCAAGCGGAAAAGATGATAACCCAATATACCTGTTATTACAATGCCATCAAGAGATGGGAATCCAATCACAAGGAAACAGAAATCCTTCATCAACTTGAGATATCAAACCTACTCGAACAATTAAAAAATAACTAAAACAATGAAAACAACAAATCCTTCATCAAGAATTACCCTCAGTCAGAATGGTAATCAAATACTAACCTGCAAAGTATACAAAGAGCCCAACTATATATTATCTATGTCCAATGAAGAAATATTAGAATTCATCTCTGGACTAGACTATATGGGTAACCTACCAACGGTACCAGACCCAGAGAAACCAATAGAAATCCAAGTCTCAACCACCCGACAAATACCCTTAGAACAAAACAAAGAAGTCCAAACCAAAATCAAAGAGATAATATACAATAACCTCTATGATACTCTAATAGATGAACTAAAGGGTACCATCTCTAGGTTCCAAGCCCAGTATAACATCCAAGAGATAAACCCATACCTACAGGATATACTTCAGAACCCAGAAGATCTAGTATCCCTCTCCCAACACCACAAAAGATAAATAAAAAGAATACCTAGAGCCTAGAAAACTCTAGGTATTTCTGTGTACACAAACCAAGTAATAATCAATTACCTCCCAAAACAAAATAAAAACCAAGTATACAGATACTAGGTACACAACCCACCTACCCCACTCCCAACAAAGAAATATACAAATAATATATAACAAGGTACACAATAAACCTACCTATATCATATACACAATCTGAATATACACATATCACTAACTAAGATACAAATCCCCTATATCACAATCAATATATAATACATATAACTAATACTAACTTACCTTTCTTAGGCTCTTGGTTTATTCCTTTTCTGTGTACCAACGGGGGTTTTTCGAAAATGTCAGGAACATACCCATTTGGCTGCCCATCTACTATACCAAACACTATAGCTCTCAAAATTTAAAGTACTAAATCCTTGAGGCCCCAGAGGCCATTTTAGGCAATAAAATCACCATACATGGCCCCTCAAATCACAGAAAAGCAAAAAGTACACTCTGGCAATAGTTTTTGAGATACGTATATGAGCCTTTTTGACACGTAGCTATTTTAGTAACGCCTATATATAATATACTAATATGGGTGGGATTTAGATACGTATGTATTTTAGCTTCACACGTGTAATTGAAAAGTGTTCTGTTTGGCTAGTTTGTGTAATCTAGGATTTAGGTTGTGATTTTGTGTACCTAGACTCGGATTTTAATTGCCAAGAGGCTAGGATTTATATTAAAATTGTGTACCTAGAGGGGCCATTTTAGGCTCGGATTTAATAAAACTGGGTACACAATTTATGCCATAAATGGCCTCGGATTTAATAAATTTCTAGGCAATCAAGGGGCTATTTTTAATTGCCATCCTAGTAATATTGTTGTTAATTGCATAAGTATTTATATTATGGTTATTTTAGATAATTCTAGGACATTAGGGGCCTTCGAAAGGCAATCAAGGATATTGCATATTTAAAATATTAGTATTATATTTGCATCAGATAAATAAAGTATTAATCATTTTAATTTATAGACTTATGAAAACAAAAGAAGTAACTATCCAAAACATTAAATTTAACCTCAGTACCAAACCCTTAGTATCTGAACCCGAGACTTATCCCGATTATCCTTCAGTCCCAGTAAATCAGATAACCAATAAGATCATCACTAATCTTATTAACTACTTACCAGAGTATCCTTGGTACGAATATATCTACAATTCAAACGACCAATTCGACGAAAACTTACCAGAGCTAATAAATGCTGGCAATCACTTTATTAGCCTTTATATTAATACCGACGATTGCCTAATCGAATTTTCTACCGAGCAACCAGATTCTTCAGATAACCTTTACTATTCCTTTACTACAGCTGGTATATACTTCACAGTATACTTCGATTAAAACTAACCTAGTAATATTGCCCAGGCCTAACTAAGGTACCTGGGCTTTTCTATGTACATACCTAGGAGGCCATCTATAGACTTCATATAATTACCTAAGAGGTACTAGAGCTTTACTACACATATACTTACTAGCCTTATATAAGAACCCACTAGGCCTATCTATAGATCTTATAAGGCTTACCTAAGTACGCTAACTATCGACCATATATGGCCTTCAGGTAATAGGTATATAATATACAGATATTCTATAGCCACTTAAAAGGCCCTCCGAAAATCCCCTAGAATCTTCTGGCCATGGGGATTTAGTACGAGGATTACCAAGAGGATATGGTAAGGGAACCATAGATGGCCTTAACCTTGTTATCATACAGGTATTATATAGCGGACAACGTGCGGGCAATTTAGGACCTCCGCGAGGTTAATGAGTGGAAATTTGATAAAAATTTTTGATAATAGATAATGTACACGCAAATAATAAAATTTTTGAAATATGCAAATATTTTCTGAAAATTATTTTTAAAATAATAAAATTCATTTTTAACTAAAATTTTTCTCGAATTATTTTGTAGATTAAAATAAAGTCTTTATCTTTGTAATGTCAGAAAGGGATAAGAGGTCTAAAATTTAATGAGAAAATTTTCAAAAAAAAATCTTTGAAAAATTTTGTAGATTAAAAAATAGTTCTTATATTTGCATAGAGAAATAAAACAAAACCTTTTCGAGTTTCTAATAAGACTTGAATTTTTATCGAAAAGGTTATAATAAAATAAATTCAAAAGTTCAAGCATTTTTATTATGGAAGAAAAAAAATTAAATTCAGTTGAGAATGTAAATGTAGTTGTTGAAAATTCTACAAAAGAAAAAGTAAACAAAGTTAGTGCTAAAAAAGCTAAAGCACAAGCAAAAGCAAACAATATTCTTTATAAGGATATTCTAGCTAATTTAAATAAGTCTACTGAAGGACTTTTAAAAACTTCTTTTGGGGTTAAAAAATCAGATATCTATAAAGAAGAAATTTTTTCAGAACTTTCAGATAAAGAAAAAAAAGTTGCTCGAAAAAAATTTCGTAATACAATTCTTTCATTGTCCGAAAGTTTGACACAAGAAAAGGACAAAACTCGCTTAGAAAAACTAAAAAAAGCGTTTTTAGACTTTTATAAGCAAGTTTACAAAGTAAATGATTTTTCACTTTCTTCTGTTTGTTCTGAAAATATGAAAGAAACAAACAAAGAAATTTTGAAAAAGGCTTTACAGATTGTCAAAAAATAAATAGTTTAATCAAAGTAGGGAATTAATTCCCTACTTTTAAAATATAACTTATGAATTTTGTTTTAGGAATCTTATGCTGGATATTTATTTCTATTATATTAATTTTTCTTGCTTATGCTTGGGATAAGCAAGAAAATAAAAGAAAATAAAATTTTTTAAAAAGTAAGAGAATGTTTGTCCCTTACTTTTTTTTTGCTTCATTCTAAATAAGGGGTACCGTACCCCGCATTTAGTACCTGGTATTTTTAGGCTTTCGTATTAAGGGGTACCTTGAACACAAACCACGAATTTACTACCACAACTTTTTACCTCCTCGTATTAGGGGCATTGCCTAGAAAAGCCTTGAACACACACACTAAAATTTCTACACACGTTAAGGGCATACCAAGACACAACACACAAAGATGCCAGAGATGTTAGGTCTCTGGCATTCATCCTATAAAAGAATATCCAATATCTTCTTAACCCTATTCTTCCCTAAAACCCTCCTATTATTCCGTATCTCATAGAAGAAAAGATAATACATCTCAAGTTCCTCCATCCAAATCCTATCTCCTCCCTCCAATAATGGTTCTATTCTCATCATATCCTCAGGATTAATCCACAACCGATACCAAATATTCTTACCTTCCTGGCATTTAAGAATCCTCTTATTGGCATCATCCCTTAACCTATCAATCCTTGCCTTTTCATCGATATTACTCATGATACTAATCCATATAAGAATATTATAAACCAAGCCACTAGGATAAAGATATAAGGGATTGCATACTTCTTAAATGGGTATCCCTCTATCCCATCATTAAGGGCATATATAAATACTATTGGCCATAGCAATATCATTAATGCTACTCCCAGTAATTTAAACCAAGTAAAGCCAAGGCATACTAGAGCATCAAAATTCATTGAGCTACCCTTATAATTACCGTGACTATCGAAGTGATAGTAGTTCTTAGGTTTTAATACTTGCTCAGCTCCTAGGTAGGGTGGTAGGTCCTTTTTAATGAACCTACCCTTGCTATCTCTTGCCCTTTTACTTAGAAGTTTAGGAGCAGATAAATCTTCGTCGTAATCTTTAATTCTAGCCATTGTTTTTCTTTTTAAAGAATATTAGGTAAATAGGAAATAAAGGTAATACTAACCAGATTGTAAGAAATAATAGGTGTGGTCTTATCATCCTAATTTCTTCACATAATAACTTGGTTAGAAGTATAGATGGGATTAGGCATATCCCATAGATTATGCCTAATATTATCCAAGTACTATTCATTAAGTTTTTCGATTAGTTTTTTAAGTTTCTTATCTAAGGTTATCACTTTCTCAAGGGTTTCATCATCCTTGTGTTTCCCGTTATCATCCAACCATTTTTTGATTGCCTCTAAGGATTTCTTGGATTGATGGTATGCAACAAAGGCATTGTACTTCTGTTCATTCTCTGTAGTACAAGGTAGGATTATTGCATTACCTTTTCCATCTAATCGAGTAAATTGACCATCTAGATTTGTTGTTCTAGTGATTATTACCTTGTTAGATAATATTGCAGTACCGTTCTTTTTATCGATGGATACTACGTTTGCCTTTTCCATTAGGGTTTTGTCTTGGTAAATTACCGAGTTACCCTCTTTGAGTTTTACTATTTCTTTTTTCATATAAATATATTATTTATTTCTGTTATGCAAATATACTATTTTATTTTTAAATATCAATCATTATTGAATAAATTCTGCAAATCTTCTGAGGTTATCCCATGCTGACGATAGTAGTCGTATTCCCAAGGATTTAGAGGTTTGCAATTGACTGGGTATTCGTCCCATAATTCGAAAGGCAGATAGCCAAGAGATTCTATACTGTTGAAATACTGTACCTTACCATCAGTAAATAAGAAATATTTCAAAGGTCTATCGATTGCCTTACCGAAATTACTTCCTATTAATCTGATATCCTTGTTGGCAATGTAAACATGATACTTATCAGTTATCAAATATACCTGGGTATTCCAGGGTTTCTTCGATTCATCTAAGGTTTTCCTAAACCAATCAACCATAATCTGTTGTTTCTTTCCTATATCCATAATTAAATTATTTATTCATTGATAAATAGAACTCGATATACCCACCTAAGAAAGGCTACAAGCAATACTTTACCATCTTTAATGTAAACTCTAAGAATTTATATTATGGATAAACTTACTAACGAATTAATTGCCAAGGTTGCAAACAAGTTAAACCTTGAACCAGCTCTGTTAAAGACAGTAACTGTAGTAGAATGTGGTAATCGAGACGGATTTTTACCCTCTGGTAGACCTCAGATTCTCTTCGAGGGTCATGTAATGTGGAAATATTTGAAGATAAAACTCGATGGAGAAGGCAAAAGAACCTATTTATATGACCTAGCCAAGAGAAATCCATCCTTAGTTTATCAAAAATGGACCAAAGAATTCTACTTAGGAGGTGAAGGAGAGTGGAAAAGACTCGAAGCAGCTCGTAAAATTGATGAAAACTGTGCTAATTTAGCTACTTCTTGGGGATTGGGACAGATTATGGGCTTCAATTATCAGCTTTGTGGATGTCAATCAGTGGATGAAATGATCCAAAAGATGTCTGAATCTCATGAAATGCAGCTAGAATTGATGTACCATTTCCTCTATAACTCCGGTTTAGTGAAGCATTTGAAGGCAAAAGACTGGGATGCCTTCGCTAAAGGATATAATGGTCCTGGTTACAAAGATAATAACTACGACCAAAAGCTAAGAAATACCTACGAAAACTTCAAAGATAAATTATGAAAGTAATATACAACAACATTATACCTTTCAAGGGATACAAAGCCATCAACCTTTTTGGTTTAGTGTTTGTAAGAAAGGGGGCTAAGTTTACTGAGGTAGATTATAACCATGAACATATACATTCAAAGCAAATGGCTGAGATGTTATGGATATTTTTCTACCTTTGGTATGGAATCGAGTACTTAATCATCCTTTGTTTTGCTAAATGGAACAAGCAGAATGAAAGGTATCATGATGTAAGTTTTGAGGAAGAAGCTCATAACAATGATTCGAACCTGGATTATATTTCAACTAGGAAGCATTATGCTTGGTTCAAATACATAAAATTGAGAAGTTACAAGAAATGAAAGACTTAAAAATACTGGGAGTATGTGGGATTTACGATCCATATTTCTTCTTAATTTTAAATACCATACATCTCCCAGTACTAAATTTTTTAGCAATCTCATTAGCAGTATAATCGGGATGACGTAACATAAATCTATATATTCTATACTTCTTTCTATCAGAAAAAGCATTCCAACCAGAATTAAAATGGAATCTACCATCTCTAATACATTGTTGAGCATTTTCTTTTGGAGTTCCCCAGTATAGATTTTTATAATGATTATTTAGAGGATTGTTATCTTTATGACATACATATGGTTTGTTTTCTGGATTTGGAATCCAAGCTAATGCTACTAACCTCTGAATCCTTACTTTAACTCTATGATTGTCTTTCCAAAGATTTACTTTAGGTCTACCATCACTACAAACTTTGATACGTAGTTTATACCAATCCGACCCTTTGTTCTTTTGGTAAATCTTACCTTTACTACTAATGAATGAGTTCTTTCGATATACTTCAGTACCATCTTCATTAATATAATAAGATGGGTAATACGGTAATAGGTTTTCTTTCATAAATTTAAATTAAAATGAAAATAAAGAATATTTTAGGAGTTTGTGCAGGCGGCGCCGCCTTACTATTCCCATTTAAAAATAGTACTAAGTATAACATATTAGGAAATATCGAACCTAGAGGAGTATTCCATACTAGTAGAGAAGAACAGTGGAAAGCTAACTTCAAAGGCATACCTTTCTTAAAAGGGTATGAACTACCAGAAGATTGGCATCCAGATATCATATTATCTAGCCCTGATTGTGGTAGTTGCTCAGTAATGAGATTATCTAAATCGAAGGCTCTTGGAGACCCTAAAAGTAATAAAAGTATACAACTAGTATTCCAAGCAATTCAATATTACGAACCCGCTCTCTTTCTTATAGAAAACCTACCAAGATTGCTATCTCTCATTTCTAAAGAAATGTTAACGGACTTCTTTAAGAACTATAAACTTATTTTTCACGAAAGAAGCGTTTCTGACTTCGGAAACTCCCAAGTATCAAGAAAAAGATTAGTAATTGTCGGAGTTCATTTAGACAAGGGAAAAGAATATTTGAATTCCTTTAATGAAGTATTCCAAGTAAATACTCCAAAACTTACTAGAGATTTACTAGTACAAGCCCCACAGGAAGCTTTAATTCCATTCTCTGATAAAGTTTTAGCCATGTATGATTATCGGAAATTACCTGAAAAGAAAAATCTTACAGTCAGACAAGTAAGACAACTTTGGACTCATGATTTCAAAGATGAAAAGAAATGGCCAATCAAAACTGCTAAGATGAGTACTTTACCCGGAGTATATAGATTAGAAGATGATAAACCACCCTTAACCTTGAGACCCTCTGATAGGCAATTTAGACCAGATGGGTATCCCTTGGGTATTTATGATTTCAAGGCAATTATGGGATTCCCTGAAAATTACCGAGTATTTATTCGAGGATTTGCAACTTGGGATTCTAAGACTTATCACTACTGGTTAAATAAGGCTAGATATACTTTGAGTAAAGGGTCGGTATATGAAATACCTATCTGGTTTAAAAGATGTTTAGAGTTGCATAAAGGTAAGTAAGGTATTTATTCCTATCCGAGTTAATTAGTTTAATCTTACGACTCACTACCTTGTAGGGTACTCCTTTCAATTTACAAATGTTTTTTATGGATTCTCCCTTTTCATAAAGGATATACCAATCTAGTATCTCTTTTAAAGAATATTTACTAGCATTACCAATTCTAATACTACCATACATGGAATTAGAGCTACCCGACATAAATCCTTTAGGTTTACTCCTTTTAATACCTTTGAGCTGATGGTTATATTCTCTCATTTGAGCATTATCTTTAGGAGTACCCCAAACTAAGTTTTTATAATGATTATTAGTACCGATATCATCCAGATGACATACAAAAGGTAAGTTTTTTGGATTTGGTACATATAATGTAGCTACTAGTTTATGGATTTGTAAAGTATAAACTTTTTTATCATTAGGTTTATAAAGAGATACTTGTAGTTTACCGGTTTTCTTTTTATAGGGATTTAATTCATGCCATTTTGAAGAATAGGTTCGTTTACTACCTTTTAAGTTACCTTGAGGTTTTAACTCTATTCTACTAAAAACTCTACCTCTTTTAGAGATGTAATAACCGGGAAATCCAGGGATATTATCTTTTTTCATAATCTACTGAGATTTAATTATTTAAAAGGTAATAGTATGAGGTCGTCTTATGAGGGTATTTGAATTACATTTGTAAAAACTTTTTGAATAATAGATATATATAATATACTTCGTATATATATATCTATTATTATATAGTTCTATACTTATATATACTTCGTATATAAGTATACATTGTATTAGGATATAGGATATATACGAATAGGAAATATAAAAACATTTCGATTCACTACGTTCATCGAAAAGTAAGCTGGGTACCCAGCTTACTTAAGAAAAGATGTTACTATGTATAA
>UMLO01056302.1_pt1 | contig 80932 bp, 71 predicted proteins | sample 1966551 | NCBI WGS metagenome assembly UMLO01 (sample SAMEA4836201, study PRJEB28245) | human gut metagenome | biome: gut microbiome; material: fecal sample | place: Denmark | collected 2008
CTTTCTTCCCGGCTCTCGATTTCTCCGGCAGCTACCAGTACCGTATCAATAAGTACGATTTGGATTTCGGTCCGGGCATGTCAGTCGAAATGGATCACAACACCTATAGCCTGGGTGCTACCGTAAGCCAGCCTCTCTATGCCGGCGGACAAATCTACAACAATTACAAGGCCGCCCAGATACAGGGACAGATCGCTTCCGAGGCGGAAGACCTGACGACGGATAACATCGTGTATGCCGCCGACCTGAGCTACTGGTCTGCGGCAGCCCGCAAAGGCATGTACGATGTCATGTGCCAGTATGTCGATATCGTGCAGGAATTGGCAAACGTGCTGACTACCCGTTTCAATGACGGGCAGATCAGCAAGACAGACCTCCTGCAGGTGCAGTCGCGTCTGAAAGAAGCGGAATTGAACAAAAGCACTGCGTATAAAGACTATCAGATCGCCTTGCAGAACCTGAACGTGCTGATGGGCGTTCCTCCTATGACACCGGTGGAGATTGCCGATGCCATCACGAAGGAACAGCCGTTGCCGATGCACATAGGGGAAGAGGCTGCTTTGCAGAACCGCCCGGACTTCACGATCTCCCGATTAAATATCGAATACCAGAAGCGGCAGATCAATTTGTCGAAAGCTAAATACAACCCGACGTTGGCGATCGGATTCCAGGGAACATGGGGCACTCCGATGTTGAACGTGAAAGGTTCCGACCAGCTTTGGACACCAGCCGTCTTTGCCTCCCTGAAGATACCTTTGTTTCATTGGGGAGCCCGTTTCAAGGAGGTGAATTCCCAGAAAGCCATTCTGCGCAGTAAGGAATATGCGATGGATTATGCACGTGACCAGATTTCCCAGGAAGTAGCCAACTCGTGGACCAGCCTGACGGAAAACACGAAACAGATCGATGTCGCCGAAGAGGCTTGCAAGATAGCCGAAGAGAACCTCGACCTGAACACGTTCAGCTATAACGAGGGAAAACTTCCGATCCTCGATGTCCTTTCCGCCCAGCTTTCCTGGATTCAATCCTATAGCAGCCTGATCCAGACCTGGTATCAGCAGAAAGTGTCTCTCGCCCAGTATAATAAGGCGGTGGGTATTCGTCGTCTGCAGTAACCGGAAACATCTTTGTCACAATAATTTAGGCACGGATTTCATGAATTTCACGGATGAATTTATTTTCTTTCCGTGTTTTCCATGAAATCCGTGCCTGATTTATATCCGCTCAGTGAGCGGACTTTTACTTCTTCAGGAACGTAATTCCCCTTTCCGCCATATATACTCCCGACAGGATGAAGACGGAGCCGAACAAGGCTACAACCGTGATCGTTTCGTCGATGACAAGGGCGGAGGTAAGAAGGGTCACGAGCGGAACTACATAAATATAGTTTGTCGTCCGGACGACTCCCAACTCTTTCACTGCGGTATTCCACATGATATAGCAGAGCAGTGAAGCTATGATCCCTAAGAACAACAGATTACAGATAACGGACGGTTGCGTCAGCACGGCAATTTGCGGATGGATAGGAGAAATGACCAGGACAGGAATTAAAGTCACAATTCCATAGAAAAAGACCTTGCGGGTAATGAAAAGCGTCGGGTAGCGACCTCCGAGACGTCTCAGAATCAGACCGTAGAATGCCCACATGAGAGCGGCAATCAGTGTCAAGACATCTCCGAGCGGATTGATCTGCAAGATGAAACTCCCGTTGAAGACGACAAGGGCCACACCGAGCAATGCCATCAGCGAACCGTAGATCAAATGGCTTTTCAATCTTTCGCCTTTATGGAACAGGCGGGAGAGAAAGGCGGTCAGGATAGGGGCGGTACAGATTATCAGCGAAACATTGGAGGCAAGCGTGATCCCCAAAGCTGTATTCTCGGACACAAAATAGAGCGAACCGCCGCAAAGTCCGGCTCCGAGAAAAAGAAGCTCGTCTTTCCAAGAATTGGCCAATAGCTTGCGCGGGCAGAAAAAACAGATTCCGATATAAGCCAATGAAAAGCGGTAGAGAAGAATTTCGACCGGAGTCAGCCCGTTACCGATCAGAACTTTCGTGGAAACGAAGGTCGTACCCCAGATGATAACGGTCAGGATTGCCAGGAAATGATAGCGGTACATTTTGTTACTTGCAGTCATATTTTGTATTGTTTATGTTGCATGGTGAAACGGAAAAATTACTACAAATATATTCAATAAGGATAATAATTTTTATTATATTTGCAAAATAAGGAAATTGTCCTGTAGATTGACGTTTGGCAGGAATAAGTTCAAAAAAGAAAAATGTTTTACCCCTTAAAACAGGAAATAATACTATGCTACAGTTGGACAAGACGGACGTAATGATTTTAAAAGCGCTTCAAAACAATGCAAAAATAAACATGAAGGAGCTTTGTGCGGAGTTGAATATCTCGAAAACGCCCGTTTACGAACGGATCAGAAGGCTTGAGGAGGAAGGATACATAAAGAACTATGTTGCGCTGATAGACAACAAAAAGGTCGGACTTCCACTGGTCGTATTCTGTAATGTCTCCCTGAATGTTCATAATGACGAGCATATTCAGCGTTTCAAGGAAGCCATGAAAGGAATGGATGAGATTATCGAATGTTATTCGATCGGCGGGATGTATGATTTCTTTCTGAAAGTGGTTGTCAAAGATTTTGAAGCTTACGACAGGTTCGTGTTCGAGAAGCTGACGAAGGTGGAAGGGATTGTGAAAATGCAAAGCTCTTTTGTTCTGAACGAGATCAAGCATACGACGGCTCTGAATATAAAAGTGGAACCTTAAAGAAAAGAAGGGGATGCTTTGAATGGGCCGGTGGAATTAATCAGCCACGGGCGGATTAGTGGTGGAAAGGTTGTATCTTTGTATCCCTAAAAAGAGCAAAAGGAATGATTGGGAAAAAATTGCCGGCCGTTTTTAGAGTCATGTTTGGTTTATGGGTGGTCCTGCAGGTCTGTCTGGTGGTGAAATATTGGAATATGCCCAATCACGACGATGCCCTGGCTTATGTGAAACTGGCTTCGGAGTGTATCGCGCGGGGCACTTGGTATCCGGACGTGCACAATCAATATGAGGATTTTATTTTCGGCCCGGGCTATGTAAACCTTTTGATCGGGATCTATCATCTTTTCGGATCTTTCTCTTATGTCCGGTTGCTGAATCTGTTGATGAATATTGCCATGGTATTCGAAATACGGAAGTTGGCCGGAGAGATATTCTCGATTAAAACGGGCTATTACGCTGCTATATTATATATGTTGATTTTCTCAAATCTATATGCCCCGATAGCCGTATTGACTGATTTGCCTTTTACTTTCCTGTTGTTGACAGCCCTGCTGTTATGCAATATTCGCCGGTTGTTGCCTGTGGCTGTCGCCGGAGTGTTGATCGCGCTGGCCAACTGGTTCCGTCCTTTGGCAATTGTCTTTTTATTCGTGATTTTGCTCCTTTTCATCGTGCAAAAGCGGCGGTGGCAGTCTTATGCCGCATTGGCCTTACCGCTTGTCTTGACTGTTTTCCTGATCGGGCAGAGTGTGAAGATGAGAACCGGCTATTTTGTCTATCAAGCGGTGTCAGGAGGCTATAACTTGGCAATGAGCTCTTTTGATGAAGCAAACGGTTTAGTCAATTTTAATGGCTTCGGTGATCCGGACAATTATATTTGCCTTCCTCCCGGAGATTATACCTATATGGAACGGGACAGTCTGCTGAAGCGTGCGTCGATCCGTTGGATTTCGGAGCATCCGTTTAAGTATATTTCCCAACTGCCCTTCAAGTTGGTCGCTTTATATTGTGAAGATACCTGGGCAGAGCGTGTGAAACCGGATATGGGATTTAGAGTAGTACTTTCGAAAGTGCAGGGCAATAGTTTGAAATTGACTGAGTTAATTATTTGTCTTGTGTTGAAAAGCATTGTCTATTACATCGTACTTTTGCTATTCATTTATTATGTTTGGACGAACCGGCGCGATCTGTTACGGGAGCGGAATGCCTATCTCCTGATTCCTGTTTTGGGGACGGCCGTGACGGTTTTGTTTGTGATCACTTCCCGCTATCATTATCCCTACTTGTTCGCGATAACAATCTATGCAGCAGCGGGTCTTGATATTCTTATACAGAATAAATTAAGGAAAAATAGCAGAAAGAACCGATTTATTTGCTGATTTCTTGTGTACGAATCAAAATAATTTGTACCTTTGTGCCCCGTAAAAGAAGAGAAACTCTATTAGAATCTTTGTTTTTGTTCAAGATGCAGTTCAAAAAGGGAAGACAGATAGCAGGAGTTGACTTAAATTTCGTAATATTAAAAAGAAAGATTAGCGATGTCTAAAATTTGTCAAATTACCGGAAAGAAAGCAATGGTTGGCAACAACGTTTCTCACTCTAAGAGAAGAACGAAACGTAAGTTTGATGTGAACCTGTTTACTAAAAAGTTCTACTGGGTAGAACAGGATTGTTGGGTTAGCCTGAATATTTCAGCCGCTGGCTTGCGTACTATCAATAAACTTGGTTTGGATGCAGCAATTAAGAAAGCTGCTGAAAAAGGTTATTTAAACGCTTAATTTGAGGAGGAAATAAAGAATGGCAAAGAAAGCAAAAGGTAACAGAGTTCAGGTAATCCTTGAATGCACGGAGCACAAAGAAAGTGGTATGCCGGGTACTTCTCGTTATATTACTACAAAGAACAGAAAGAATACAACTCAGAGATTGGAGCTGATGAAGTACAATCCTATCCTGAAGAAGATGACGTTACACAAAGAAATTAAGTAAGAGGAGATTAAACAATGGCAAAAAAAGCGGTTGCAACATTTAAGAAAGGTGACGGTCGTACCTATTCTAAAGTAATCAAGATGGTTAAGTCCCCGAAGACCGGTGCTTACATCTTCCAGGAAGAAATGATTCCTAACGAAGCTGTTAAAGATTATTTCGCTAAATAAGAGAGCGTAATATCAAGATACGAAGAGAGGTTCTTCTCCATAGGGGGAAGGGCCTCTTTTTTTGTTTCCATTCGGGGTGGTTATATGGAATATTTTCATAATTTTGTGTGGGCGAATCCGCGGTTGTCCGGTTGGTTGGGTGTCCGTGAGTCGAACCTACAAGATGTTGATAAATAATAAATAGAAACAAATAAATAATAAGAACCATGAGATTTGATGTATCCAGCACAGCGCTGTTATCACGTTTGCAATCTATTAGCAAAGTTATTGCTTCTAAGAATTCATTACCTATCTTGGACAATTTCCTTTTCAACCTGGAGGGTAATAAACTCTCTATAACGGCTTCGGATGCTGAAACACGTCTGGTTACATCCGTTGACGTGATGAATGCACAGGGGTGCGGACTTTTCGCGGTTTCGGCAAAAATCTTGCTCGACCCGTTGAAGGAGTTGCCCGAACAGCCGCTGACTTTCGATATTAACGACGAGAATCTGGAAATCTTTATCCATTTCCAGAATGGTAAATATAATTTTATCGGGCAAAAGGGAGACACATATCCGCAACAGAAACCGCTGAATGAGAATGCAATCTCCGTTATGATGGACGCACAGATGTTGCTGAACGGCATCAGCCGCTCGCTGTTTGCTACGGCTGACGACGAACTCCGTCCGGTGATGAACGGAATCTATTTCGATATTCATACGGACGATTTGACATTCGTCGCTTCCGACGGCCATAAGCTGGTGCGCCTGCGCAACCTTTCGGTAAAATCACCGGAAAGAGCTTCTTTCATTTTGCCGAAGAAGCCCGCAAACTTGCTGAAAGGCCTTTTATCGAAAGAAGAGGAGATGGTCAGCATCAAGTTCGATGATAACAACGCCTATGTCAACTGTTCCAATTTCGAAATGGTTTGCCGTCTGATCGAGGGCCGTTATCCGAATTACAACAGTGTGATCCCGCAGGAGAATCCTTTCAAGGTAACGATCGACCGTATCTCTTTCCTGAATGCCTTGAAGCGTGTATCCGTTTTCTCCAACCCGGCGAGCAGCCTTGTCAAGTTGCAACTGAAGGAGAGCGAGATGCTTGTCTCCGCACAGGATATCGATTTCTCCACTTCCGCCGAAGAAAAGATCGTTTGCAGCTTTGACGGAACCGAATTGAGCATCGGGTTCAAGGCAACATATCTGATTGAAATATTGAGCAACATCACCTCGGAGGAGGTGATATTCGAATTGGCCGATCCTTCACGTGCCGGTCTGATCGTCCCTTCGGAAAACGAAGAGAACGAGGACTTGCTGATGTTGCTGATGCCTATGATGTTGAATGATTAAAATATAAGAAATGCAGTTAAACCTGAAAAACCCGTTGGTCTTTTTCGACTTGGAGACGACGGGTATTAATATTGTTAAAGACCGTATCGTGGAAATCTCCTTTGTCAAGGTCTATCCGAATGGAAAAGAAGAAGCTAAAACGAGACGGATCAATCCGGAAATGCCCATTCCACCGGAGTCGACCGCTATTCACGGCATCACCGACGAAGATGTAAAAGACTGTCCTACTTTTAAAGAAATAGCCAAATCGCTGGCAACCCAAATCGAAGGATGCGATTTGGCGGGATATAACTCCAATCGCTTCGATATCCCCTTGCTGGCGGAAGAGTTTCTGCGGGCAGGTGTCGATATCGATTTGAACAAACGCAAGTTCGTAGACGTACAGACCATTTTCCATAAGATGGAACAGCGTACGCTTTCGGCCGCTTATAAGTTCTACTGTAACAAAAGCCTTGAAAACGCCCATACGGCAGAAGCCGATACGATGGCGACTTATGAGGTTCTGAAAGCGCAGTTGGACCGGTATCCGGAATTGCAGAATGACATAAATTTTCTTTCCCAATATTCGAGCTTTACGAATAATGTGGACTTTGCCGGACGTATGGTATACAACGACAAGGGGGAAGAGGTGATAAACTTCGGCAAGTATAAGGGCCGTCTGGTAGAGGAAGTGCTGAAGAACGATCCCGGATATTATTCCTGGATCATGAATGGCGACTTCCCTTTGAACACCAAGAAAATACTGACTGAAATAAAGTTGAGAGGTTTTAATTCGAAGTAATAAGAGATGCATGAATAATTTTGAGTTTTGTAACCCTGTAAAGGTTGTTTTCGGCAAAGGTTCCATTGCCCGTTTGTCTGCTTTGATTCCGGCAGGAAGCAGAGTGCTGATGGTTTATGGCGGCGGAAGCATAAAGAAAAACGGCATCTACGACCAGGTGACAAAGGCACTGGAAGGTTTTGAAGTGGCCGAATTTCCGGGTATCGAACCAAATCCGCATTACGAAACCTGCATGAAGGCCGTGGAGGTCGTCAAAGAGAAGAAGATTGATTTTCTGCTGGCTGTAGGCGGCGGTTCGGTGATCGACGCGACAAAGTTCATTGCGGTGTCTGTCGGTTTCGAAGGCGATCCGTGGGATATCCTTTCGAAAGGCGGCGAGATAAAGAGCGCCTTGCCTTTGGGTACGGTACTTACGTTGGCTGCGACCGGTTCGGAGATGAACGAACGTTCGGTTATTTCCCGTGCATCGACTCGTGAGAAACTGAATTTCGCCAGTCCGCTGGTATTCCCGAAGTTTTCCGTGCTGGATCCGGAAGTGACCTATTCACTCCCTGCGCGTCAGGTGGCGAACGGGGTGGTCGACTCGTTTATTCATGTCGTGGAGCAGTATCTGACTTACCCGGTCAATGCGAAAGTGCAGGATGCCTTCGCGGAAGGCTTGATGCGTGTCATCCATGAAGAGGGACTGAAGGTTTTGGACAATCCGAACGACTACGATATCCGTGCCAACCTGATGTGGGCGGCGACCAATGCGTTGAATGTCTGGATCGGGCAGGGAGTTCCGCAGGACTGGTCTTCCCACCGCATGGGCTATGCGTTGACGGCGCAGTTCGGCCTGGATCATGCACAGACACTGGCTATTCTCTTGCCGGGTGTCATGACCTATATGTTTAAAGAGAAGCAGATCAAGCTGGCTCGTATGGGCGAAGTCGTTTTTGGCATTACGGATGGAACGGAAGAGGATAGGGCACGCAAGACAATTGCGGCCTGTGAGGATTTTTTTCGCCGTATGGGACTGAAAACGCGCCTCGGTGAATGTGGCATCACGGAAAAAGATTTGGATGCCCTTGCCGCTCCTGTGGACAAACAGGGTTGGAAATTGGGCGAACATCACAATATAGACAGCCGTGTGGCGCGTGAGATAATGGCGCTACGTTTGTAATAAAAATGGAACAAGGGACATCCTCTTTCAAAACATATATGTTTCGTTTTCAAAACATAGGTGTTTTAAAGTCAAAACATAGGTGTTTTGAAAAAGGGGGACCGCATATCGAATAAAATGCTGAAAGGTAAACATATCATATTGGGGATAACAGGGAGCATCGCTGCCTATAAAGCCGCCTATATCATCCGTGCCCTTGTGAAGAAAGGGGCGGAGGTGCAAGTAGTCATTACCCCTGCGGGAAAAGAATTCATTACGCCGCTCACGTTATCCACGTTGAGCAGCCATCCGGTGATCAGCGAGTTTTTCTCGAATCGCGACGGTACGTGGAACAGCCATGTCGATCTCGGCCTCTGGGCCGATGCCATGCTGGTCGCACCGGCCACTGCTTCGACGATCGGGAAGATGGCGAATGGCATTGCCGACAATATGCTGGTCACGACATACCTGTCATGCAAAGCTCCGGTTTTTATAGCACCTGCGATGGATTTGGATATGTTCGCGCATCCTTCCACCGGGCAGAACTTGGAACGGCTCCGTTCGTTCGGCAACCATATCATCGAACCGGCCGAAGGGGAACTTGCCAGTCATCTGGTGGGCAAGGGACGTATGGAAGAACCGGATAAGATCGTGGCGGTCTTGGAAGATTTCTTTGCATCCCAAACACGGCTTGAAAAAAAAAAGATTGTAATAACTGCCGGTCCGACATATGAAAAGATAGATCCCGTACGTTTTATAGGTAACTATTCTTCCGGAAAGATGGGATTTGCATTGGCTGAAGCGTGTGCAGAACAGGGAGCCGAAGTGACATTGATCGCAGGGCCGGTGTCTTTGAAGGCGGTCCATCCGAATATCAAACGGGTCAATGTCGAGTCGGCCGAAGAGATGTATCAGGCGGCCATGGCGGCTTTCCCGGAGGCGGATGCCGGTATCCTTTGTGCTGCCGTGGCGGATTATCGTCCGGATGAGCAGGCAAGCGAGAAGATCAAACGGGAGACGAAAGGGGAAATGACGCTCCGCCTGGTTCCGAACAAGGATATCGCAGCCTCGTTAGGAGCGATCAAGCGTGAAAAACAGGTCCTGGTAGGCTTCGCATTGGAGACAAATGACGAGACGGCTCATGCGGAAGGAAAACTGAAGCGGAAAAACCTCGATTTCATCGTCTTGAATTCCTTGAGGGATGCAGGTGCCGGTTTCCGTTGCGACACGAATAAGATCACGATCATCGACAAGGAAGGCGGGACGACTGTTTATCCGCTGAAGAGCAAACAGGGAGTGGCCGTTGATATTGTAAACAAATTGGCAACATTAGTAAAATGAGAATGATTAAGAAATTGTTATGCATATGCTTGTTGGGAGCTGCTCCTTTTATAGGTAAGGCGCAGGAGTTGAATGCCCGCATCACCATAAACAGTGATAAGGTGCAGAGTACGAATAAGCAGGTATTCAAAACCTTGCAGGATGCATTGAATGATTTCGTCAATAACAAAAAGTGGACAGATGCTACTTTCGCCGTGAACGAACGTATCGACTGCTCCATGACTCTCATCATCAACGAAATGGTATCGGACAATAGTTTTAAAGGCGAGATACAGGTGCAGGCACGCCGTCCGGTATATAACTCCAGCTACACCACTACGTTGCTGAATTATCGCGACACGGAACTTTCTTTCGACTATACGGAGTTCGAACCGTTGGAATACACCGAAAATACGTTGAGCAGCAACCTGATCGCAACGGTTGTTTTCTATATCTATACGATCCTTGGGCTGGATTTCGACAGCTTTTCCCCGAAAGGAGGCACAGCCTTCCTCGGACAGGCCATGCAGATCGTGAGCCTGGCACAGGCGCAACCGACATGGACAGGGTGGAAAGCTTTTGAAAACGACCGTAACCGCCATGCTCTGGCAACAGCTCTGACGGACAATACTTCGGAACTGTTTCGGGATATGTGGTATAACTATCATCGTAAGGGACTCGATGAAATGGCCGCAAACCCGGATCGTGGCCGTACGACCGTAATCGGTTTGCTTCCGGTTCTGGAGCAGGTCAAGAGTACCCGGCCGACATCGCCGTTGCTTCAGATGTTCGCCGACTCCAAACTGGATGAAGTCGTTTTGATCTATTCGAAAGCTACGGCGACGGAGAAGCAGGAAGGCTACAAAATGTTGTCAAACCTGTATCCTGCCCTCACGACGCGTATGGAATCACTTAAAAAGTAATCTGGAAATAGCTATGCTGAAGTCTTTATTCATACGGAACTTTGTTTTGATAGACAGCCTGGACATTAAGTTCGACAAAGGTTTTTCTGTGATAACCGGTGAGACGGGTGCAGGAAAGTCCATTATATTGGGTGCTCTTTCCCTGGTTTTGGGACAGCGTGCGGATGGAAAGAGCATTAAGAAGGGTTCTGAAAAATGTGTGATAGAAGCAGTCTTCGATGTTTCCCGCTATAAACTGGAAGAATTCTTTCTCACGAATGACCTGGAATATGATGCGGAGATTTGCATCCTTCGCCGGGAGTTGTTTGCATCGGGAAAATCTCGTGCTTTTGTAAACGATTCGCCTGTCCCGCTCTCCGTGGTGAAGGAATTGGGGAGCCGGCTGATCGATATCCATTCGCAACACCAGAATCTTTTGTTGGGGGATAACCGCTTTCAACTGAAAGTAATCGATGTAATGGCCGAAAACGATATCCTGCTGATCCTCTACCGGAAGGAGTACAGTCGTTACCAGTCTTTGAGAAGAGAACTGAAAGAACTGAGTGAAAAGGCTCTTCAGACGAAGCAGGAGGAAGACTATGTGCGTTTCCAGTTGGAGCAGCTGACCGATGCCGGTTTGGTAGCCGGTGAGCAGGAGGAACTGGAACAGGAGTTGGAAACCCTTTCCCATGCCGAAGAGATAAAAGGTTCTCTTTATAAGATCACCCAACTGCTGGACGGGGAGGAACAACAAGGAGCCGTCCAACTGATAAAAGAAGCCCTTTCTACCGCAGACAACCTGGAACGTTATTACCCGAAAGCAAAAGAAATAGCCGAACGCCTGCGTTCCGCCTATATCGATATGAACGACCTGGCTTCCGAAACGGAAGTGCTGAAGGAAGATGTCGAATTTAATCCCGAACGCTTGGACTGGGTGAACGAACGTCTCAATACGTTATACACCTTGGAACAGAAACACCGGGTTTCCAAAGTCGAAGAACTGATGGAATTGCGGGATAAATATGATGAGCAGCTGAAGGAGATCGATTCTTTCGATGAACAGATCGAATCGTTAAAGAAACAGTTGGAGGTCTCTCACCGGGAATTGCTTCAACAGGCGGCCGTATTGAGCGAGCAGCGTAAGATCGCATCAAAAGCCATCGCCTCCCAATTGATGGAAATGGTTGTTCCGCTGGGTATGCCGAATATGCGTTTTGCGATCGACTTTGTTCCCAAACAAGAGCCGGAAAGCGATGGAATGGACGAAATCCGGTTTATGTTTTCCGCCAATAAGAGTGCGGAACTGCAACCGGTGGCTCAGACGGCATCCGGTGGCGAGATATCCCGCCTGATGTTATGTATCAAAGCTATGATTGCCGGATTTACAGCGTTGCCGGCCATTATTTTTGATGAAGTGGATACGGGGGTTTCCGGGGATATTGCCGATAAAATGGGGGATATCATGCAGGAACTGGGCACGAAGATGCAGGTTTTTGCCATTACCCATCTTCCCCAGATCGCAGCTAAAGGAAAAGATCATTATTTTGTCTATAAGGAAGATACGGATGACCGGACCGTTACCCGCATCCGGAAAATGAGTAAGGAAGAGCGCGTGAAAGAAATTGCGCGTATGCTGAGCGGCGCTTCGCTGACCAGTGCTTCGATTGCGAATGCGAAAGAATTGTTGAAAGCGAGAAATTAAACCTTTTCATCGCTGTATGGTCATAATAGCAACAAAGTGTAAGTGTTAATTAAAAATCGAATGTCATGAAGAGATTGAGTATTATATTAATGGCAGTCCTTTTTTGCAGCTTGCAGGGATATGCACAGTTTTGGATCAGTTTCGGGTGGAATGAACCTCATTGTCAGAACTGTCTTTGGATGGAACAGGCAATCCGTATGACGAACCGTCAGGCGGCCGAGTATCATAAGATCATTCACCGGTACGGAGAGAGGATCGAGCGTGAAGCATGTAAGCATTACCGTTATTGGGACCAGTCTGCCCAGAAGATATATAAGTTGCGTATGGAACGAGACCGGAAATTGCAACGTATCTTTTCACCTTCACAGTTTCGTTTGTATGTGCGGTTTGTCCGTGAGACACCGACGCGTATCCATGATTGGAGAGGATGGTACAATAATCCGCACTATCCGCACTATCGTCCGTCCAATGTCTGTCACCATTATGAGGATCATTACTGGCATTGCCAATGGGAATATACGAACAACCGGTGGTTCGACCGCTTTGATGACGGTAAATGGTATCCCGGCAAGTATGATCGTCCCGGTCACAACCACGGACAATGGAAGCCGGACAGGTATGATCGTCCTCAACCGAATCATAACGATGGCCGTCCCCACCATGACAATGGACAGTGGAAACCCGGCAAATACGACCGTTCGAACTTTCAGGGAGGTCGTCCCGGTCCCGATAATCACAAGAATAAGTACGATAATCATAAAAACAAGTACAATCAGGATAAATATGATAAAAAACGTCCGGACCGGAATGGGGACAAACGTTACGATAAGGACAAAAAAGAGGACAAGTGCTCCAGCAAGGCTCGCTCAAATAGCCGTCAACGGACGAGCAACAGGCGGAACATGGAGAAAAATATATAATAAAAGCGTAAATCTTTGTACCTTTGTCGGACTCAGAGCCGGGCTAATCGATTAGCCCGGTGATAAAAACGGAAAAGATATAGCATAATGAAAGAAAACGAAATGGTGTTCGGCATCCGTGCCGTGATAGAGGCAATCCAGGCCGATAAGGAGATTGATAAAATATTGGTGAAACGTGAATTGCAGGGAGACCTGTCCCGCGAGCTGTTTGAAGTTCTGAAAGGGCGAGACATACCTGTACAGCGTGTGCCTGCCGAACGTCTCGACCGTTTGACGCGTAAGAACCATCAAGGGGTAATAGCCTTTATCCCGGCTGTCACGTACGAGCGGTTGGAAAATATTATTCCGTTTGTATATGAACAAGGAAAGAATCCGTTTATCGTTTTGTTGGATGGGGTTACGGATGTCCGTAACTTCGGTGCTATTGCCCGTACCTGCGAATGTGCCGGTGTGGATGCGATCGTGATTCCTTCAAGAGGAAGCGTGACGGTGAATGCCGATGCGATTAAGACCTCGGCAGGTGCGCTCCATGTATTGCCTGTCTGCAAGGAAAAAAGCATTACGGAAGCCATCCGTTTCTTACAGGCCTCCGGCGTAAAAGTCTATGCGGCTAGTGAAAAAGCTTTTGAGAATTATACATCTATCAAGTATGACGGACCTGTGGCTATCGTAATGGGAGCGGAAGATAAGGGAGTTTCGATGGATAATCTTCGTATCTGCGACAGCATGGTGAAGATTCCGCAGTTCGGCACGATTGGTTCGCTGAACGTATCGGTCGCCTCTTCCATTCTTATCTATGAAGTGGTTCGCCAGCGGATGAATGAACAAGCACAATAACGTTATAAAAATAAAGAAACAATGAAGAAAGTTATCGCAACAAAAAATGCACCAGCCGCTATCGGCCCGTACAGCCAGGCTGTGCAAGTAGGAAATATGCTGTTTGCTTCCGGCCAGTTGGGACTTGACCCCGCAACAGGCAATTTTGCTGAAGGAGGAGTGAAAGAGCAGACCGTACAGGCATTCAAGAATATACAGGCAATCCTGAAAGAAGCCGGCCTCAGCATCAACGATGTCGTAAAGACAACCGTATTCCTGGCTGACATGGGTGATTTCGCTGCTATGAACGAAGTGTATGCTTCTCAGTTCGAAGGAACTTTCCCGGCTCGTTCTGCCGTTGCAGTCAAGACATTGCCGAAGAACGGCCTGGTAGAGATTGAAGTGATTGCCGTAAAGGAATAAGCTGTATTTAGAAAAAGGGCGGTGTGTATTCTATGTTTTACTTGCATGAAAACATAGAATACACACCGCCCTTTTGTTTTATATCGCTTGGCAACTTACTTTCCGAACAACTTTCCGATCAAATCTTTCTTTCCTATCTTTTGCAACGCTTGTGTGATCTGGCGTCGGAACTCCGGTTTATACCAGAAGAAGAACTGGCGCTGTGCCAGTTTCTGTTCTTTCGTATGGGCCGTATATACCTTTTCCAATGTATAAGGATGATAACCCGTGTAGTACATCTCCGTTGCTAACGTCATGGGAGTGGGGGTGAAATCCTGTACCTGTTCGAGTTGGAAATGCAGCTTCTTGGTTTGGATGGCCAGGTTTGCCATATCCGCCTCGGTGCAACCGGGATGGCTGGATATGAAATAAGGGATTAGTTGCTGGTTCAGTCCGTGTTGTTTGTTTACACGGTCGAATATCTTTTTGAATTGCCCGAAAAGCTCGAATGACGGTTTGCGCATCATCTTCAGGACATTGTCTTCCGTATGCTCGGGAGCGACTTTGAGGCGGCCGGAAACGTGGCGGGCTATCAGTTCCTCCATATAGGTATGGGCTGCCTTGTTCAGATTGTCATCCTCATACCGGTGCAAGAGCAGGTCATAGCGGACACCGCTACCGATAAACGAACGTTTGATTCCCGGCATACTATCCACTTCTTTGTATATCTCTAACAGCGGCGTATGATCTGCATTCAGGTTCTTGCAGACGACAGGAGAGATGCATGACGGCTTCTTGCACCGGGCGCAGATATCCGGATTCTTTCCTTTCATCCGGTACATATTGGCCGAAGGACCGCCGAGATCGCTCAGATATCCTTTGAAGTCCGGCATCTGCGTAATCTTCTTCACTTCTTTCAGTATCGACTCTTTGCTTCGCGAAGCGATGAACTTCCCCTGATGTGCCGAGATGGTACAGAAAGCACAGCCTCCGAAACATCCCCGGTGGATATTTACCGAGAACTTGATCATCTCGAAAGCCGGTATCGTCTTTCCTTTGTATTTGGGATGGGGCAGGCGGGTGTAGGGCAGGTCGAACGACGCATCTATCTCTTCTTCCGTCATAGGCGGGAAAGGAGGATTGACGACTATTGTCTGTCTGCCTACCTTTTGCAGGATACGAGAAGCCTGCTGTTTGTTGGATTCTTCCTCTATGTGTCTGAAGTTCTTCGCCTGTTTCAGTTTGTCGCGCAGGCATTCTTCGTGGGAAAAAAGATTGATATCGTCCGGGAGCGGCTCTACCGTGTCAGCCAAATAGGCTGTTTGCCGTATGTCTTTGATCTCGCGGAAGGGAGTTCCCGCCTGTAGCCGGCTGACCAGTTCTTTCAGAGGAAGTTCCCCCATGCCGTATATCAGCAAATCGGCCGGGCTGTCTTTCAGGATTCCGGGGAGCAGTTTGTCCTGCCAGTAGTCGTAATGTGTGACCCGCCGCAAAGAAGCCTCTATGCCACCCAGTACGACGGGAACATCCGGGTAGATTTCTTTCAGTATCTTCGTGTAAACGATGCTGGGATAATCGGGGCGCATGCCGGCACGGCGGTCCGGTGTGTAGGCATCATCGCTGCGCAGGCGCTTGTTGGCCGTATAGTGGTTGATCATCGAATCCATCGCTCCGGCAGAGACACCGAAGAACAGGCGGGGGGCTCCCAGCTTTTTGAAATCCCGGTAATCCCCACGCCAGTCCGGTTGCGGAACGATTGCTACGCGCAGTCCCATCGCTTCGAGTGTCCGTCCGATGACGGCAGCCCCGAATGAAGGATGGTCCACATAGGCGTCTCCGCTGAAAAGTATCACATCTATATAGTCCCATCCGCGGGCTTCAACTTCTTTTTTTGTAGTAGGCAGCCATGCCTCCGGTCTGAATGTTTTCATGGCTGCAAAGATACGAATTATATTCTGTCATAGATGTCTTTCCGGATAAAGAGCATCCCACCACTGTGGTTCGTCTTTCAGGTATTTGGCGAACCAGGCAAAGATAGTATTCTGCCATTCGAGGCGTTTCTTATAATCCGCAATACCGTGGTTCTCTCCGTCAACCTGTACGAATTCGACTGTTTTTCCAAGTAGTTTCAAAGCCAGGAACATCTGGATGCTTTCACCGACGGGCACATTCGTGTCGGCATTTCCGTGAAGCAGAAGGAGAGGAGTTTTGATCTTGTCGGCATTGAACAGCGGACTATGTTTGGTATAAAACTCCGGATTATTCCACGGGTAAGTGCCTGTATTGGCAACCGAGCAATATCCGTATCCCCAATAACCTTCACCCCAATATCCGCTCAGGGCACTGATACCCGCATGACTGACGGCGGCGGCAAACAGGTTGGTTTTTGTCTGTAGATATTGTGTCATGAAGCCGCCGTAGCTGGCACCGATACAACCGATTTTCTTCGGGTTGACAAACGAATGTTCTTTGCAGAACAGTTCTGTCCCCCGGATGATTTCATCGGCAGTCTTGTCTCCCCAGGCATTTACGTGACGGGCGGCGAATTCTTGTCCGAACCCGGTCGTACCGCTTGGGTTCAACGTATAGACCACATAGCCGAGGGCGGCATACATGTGCATGGAGTATCTGAGTTCCAACGCACGGTTAGTAGGAGAGGTTCCACCGTAGTAATAGACGATCATCGGATATTTCCGGGAAGCGTCGAAGTTGGGCGGAAGATAATAGCGGCCCTGAATGATAGTTCCGTCGTCAGAAGTGAAATTCCAGTCGTGCACTTCTCCGAACTTGATGTCTTTCAGCCTGTCGGCCGACAAGTCGTAGATCAGTTGCGTCTTCCTGCTCTTGGTGTTGTAGCTGTACAGGCGGTTGGCGTTGGATACGCTCTGTCCGTAGTAGTACATGACCGGAGCGGTTTCGGCCAGTGAATAATTGTAGATGACATCTTCCGGCAGGTCGAGTCGGCTGATTTTTCCGTTGGCCGGATTGCAGGTATAGACACGCTGGTAATCCTGATCCTCTGTCAACATGTATATCTGTCCGTCGAATTTGCTCCACACTGCACTCGTGACGTTCGGGTTGAAGTCTTTGGTAAGCGCTTTCGCTTTCCGCGTTGCCGGATCGTAGAGGAAAAGCTGTCCGTCGTAGGTGTTGGATATCTGCCCCTCTTTGATGTTTAGGCCGATGTTGTCGAACGCATTGCCGGAACCGGACACCATCAACTGTTTGCCGTCCGGCGAGAAGGTCGCTCCATTGATGTATTTGGCTTTTTCCCATAAGGTGTCGACCGCCATGGTCTGCAAATCCAACTTATACATGGAATTGCTGGAGTGAGGCAGCGAAGTGTAATCCTGTTCGCTGGTGCTGAACAGCAGGTAACGGCTGTCGGCACTGACATCGTTGATGAAGGTGTTGTTATGCCCATATGTCAACTGCTCGTACAGGCCGGTCTGAAGATCGTAGCGCCAGATGAAGTAACGGTTGCGGAACCCCGGCAGACGGTCGTTCGGTTCCAGGATGCGAAGCATATCCGGTCCGTCTTTAGGGCCTTCTTCCCGGATGGTGTAGAGCAAAGTCTTTTCGTCCGGGGTGAAGCTGAAGCTGCCTTCCGGCAGGTTTTCCGCCAGGACATCTTCCTGCATGGTCGACGGATCGACGGTCACCAGTTCTTTTCCGTTCATTCCGGTGCGGGTGAAATACATCTTGTTGCTCGTCGGCATCCAGTCGGCAGTCAGGATAAACCCTTTGTCCTGCAATAAAACCCGTCCGGTCGCCGCATCCCGCAACTGGGCGTATTGTTCGTTTTTTCCACCTTCCATGCAGGTATAATATTTGACTAGTACATATTTCCCGTCCGGCGAGAGGCTCGTTCCACTGAATTGCGTTCCTTCCAGGATATCGCGTGGCGTGTATCGCTTTTCAGGATCGAGGGAGGCTATGACCCGGGCTTCCTCTTCGCTCTTGAATTTGGCTGTCAGCGTGGCTGGACAGGTGTCGGTGGCGGCTGTCAGATATTTGATGACCACTTTATAGCGGTATGGTTCCAAGGCCAACTCGGAAGTGGCGCCGACCGGTTTATCGTTGACAAACACTTCGAATGTCCCCGGTCCGGAAACTTCCAGCGAACCTTTCGTGTAGCGGTCGCTGTTCAGGTAGAACGAATAGAGATGCAAGGCATATCCTTTTTCGGGTGCCGGGACGGTAATCAGTCCGGCGGTGTCTGTTTCGACCACGCTTGCGTTGCTCAAGGCACGCTCGAACGGGATAGTCGATTTGACCAGGTTTTTCGCATCGAAAGGCTTTCCATTGACATTCAGGCTGTCTGCCAGGATCGGTTTATTGACCGTTATCGGCCCGGCATGGAAGTACTGCTTCACTTTAACGTCTTCCGCCGCTTGTGTGGCAAAAACCGAAAAGAGGAGTAACGGGATAAGTTTAATTTTCTGATTCATGTATTGTGTGTATTTGGAATTGTTCATGGCAGTTGTCCTTCCCAGACAAAACAATCGGTAAACAAGCCTTTGAGGTCGGTCGCTTCTCTGAACAAGCCGAACACGGAAGAGCCTGATCCGGACATGGAAGCATATACGGCCCCCTTTTCGTACAGTGTCTCTTTGATCCCGGCAATGACCGGATGTTTCGGGAAGACGCTTCTCTCGAAATCGTTTACCATCAGTTCTTTCCATTCTTCGACAGGTCTCCGGACGATTTCTTTCAGAGAGATTGCCGGAGCAGCGGGCGTCACCATCGAATAGGCTTCAGGTGTCGAGACGGCGACATCCGGTTTGACGAGGCAGAGATGGTAACCGGCCAGCGACAATTCGACCGTTTCGAAGATATTTCCCGTGCCGGAAGCGAATACCGGCGTATTGCGGATAAAGAACGGACAATCCGCCCCGATGGAAGAGGCCAGTTTTTCCAGATCATCTTGTGGAAGATGAAGCCGGCAATAGTCGTTCAGCAGTTTCAGCATAAAGGCGGCATCGGCCGAGCCTCCGCCAAGTCCGGCCCCGAAGGGAATGGCTTTCAGCAGATGAACTTCCAGTTCCGGGATTTCATACCGCGACTTCAGCAGGTTCAGAGCTTTTACAACCAGATTCTTTTCCGCCGGAGCATCTACCGGAATCCCCGTTTGCGTGAAAGAGAATGTATCGGCCCTGACTATTTCCAGCGCATCTTTCACCGGGATCGGATAGAAAATGGTTTCGATATTATGGTAACCATCCGGACGTTTGCTTACGACATTCAGCCCCAGGTTTATTTTGGCATTGGGAAAACAGATCATATTATATAGTCTCTTTTTAATGATTGACAATTGTAAAAAATTCTTATTGATATGATTCAGGCACGGATTTCATGGAAAATTCCGTGCCTGAAAAATCCTGAAGGAAGAAGTTTTACCTCGCCTTCCGGTGCTTATCTTTGTCCTTCGCCGATCATCTCTTCAGCCAGAACAACATCTGCTTCCTTTTTGATGTTCGGGAGTTCCAGGCCGTAGCCCTTGATGCGGTCTTCACGTTTCAGCAACAAGGAGATCACAAGCGCCAGAATACCGAAGCAGGTGAAGATCAACATCGGGATCGTATAGTCGTAGGTCGGTTTGCCGTTGATTTCTCCGGTGATGCAGTATGCATCCAATACGATGCCGATCATATACGGAACCCCCATCAGCCCCCAGTTCTGTACCCAGAATATCAGAGCGTAGGCAGTCCCCAATTTGTTTTCCGGAATGATCTTCGGAACGGAAGGCCACATGGCGGAAGGAACCAGTGAGAAGGCGATGCCTAACAGCAGGATCAGCCCCAGGGCGACCAGCCAGTTGTCCAGCATCGGGATGGAGAATGTGAGGTGGATAAATATCAGCATGATGGAACCGATAATCATGATGGTGGCTCCCTTTCCCTTGCGGTCGTACAAGTTTCCGAAGAACGGGGTCAGGAGGATATTACCGAACGGCAGTAAGGCCGGAATGACACCGGACCATTCCGGATCGATACCAAACTTGTTGATCATCAGGTTCGGAGCATATTTCAAGAAGGGGAAAACGGCCGAATAGAACAGAACGCAAAGGAGCGCCATATACCAGAACCCCTTTAACGTAATGATATCCAAGATATCGCCGAAACGGAACGGCTCTTCCGCATCTTCTTCTCCGGTAGCGTTGGCGGCATCTTCGGCATCTTCGGCATCCCGTTTTTTATCCATGACAACGAATACGATGAAGGACAACAAACCGATGCAAAGCAAAATCAAACCGATGAAGATCGGCATGCTGATGGAGTTGCCGAACGCGCGGCTCAGCAAAGGCGTGACACCGATCGCCAACCCCGTGCCGATACGGGCACAAGCCATTTCCAACCCCATTGCCAGAGCCATCTCTTTGCCTTTGAACCACTTTACGATGATTTTCGAAACGGTGATACCGGCAATCTCGACGCCGACACCGAACAAGGCGTATCCTAATGAAGCGATCACCAACGGATACCCATATTCGGAACCGAAAATGGTGACGGTTGCCCCATCGAAGTTGTGCGATATACCGAACCATTTGATAAACACACCGATAAGCATGATGCATGTTGACATCAAGCCGGTGAAGCGTACGCCCATCTTGTCCAGGATCATCCCTCCGAAGATAAGCATCAGGAAAAATACGTTGAACCAACCGTAGGCACTGGTGAATTTACCATATTCATTGGCTGTCCATCCCAGTCCGCCGCCTTCGACGGGAGTTTGCAGTAAGTCCTGCAGCGGAGCCATCATATCCGTGATGAAGTATCCGCAGAGCATAGTGAATGCGACGAGCGCCAGTACGAACCATCTCGCTGTCTTCGATTCACTCAGTTTTCTTTGAATTTGTTCTGTCATGATATTTGTTATTGAATTATGTTATTTGTTTTCTTCGGGAAACAAAGGCAGAGCATCTGCCACGACGAAAGTGCTGCCGCCGATAAAGATCATGTCGTCCTTCCCGGCTCGTGCCAATGCCTTTTCCACGGCTTCCGGTACGGAGTCGCAGATCGTGCCCGACAAACCGTGGAGGAGAGCTTTCGTCGCAAAATCTTCCGCAGGCATTGCCCGTTGCACGGATGCTTGCGTGAAAAAGTAAAAGGCGTTTTCCGGCATCAGGTCCAACACGCCGTCTATATCTTTGTCGTTCACCATGCCGACGATCATGAAGAGATGCTTATGCTGCTTCAGTTCTTCTTTAAGCTGGATGCTCAGGTATTGCCAACCTCCGACGTTGTGCCCGGTGTCGCACACGACTTTCGGGTTTTGTTGCAGGACCTGCCAGCGCCCCATCAGCCCTGTCAGTTCGACCACATGTCCGAAACCTTCCCGTATCGCTTCAACCGGAATGTTTACGCCGGCAACCTTCAACAGGTTGATAGCCCCCAATACGGTAATTGCGTTCCTGAACTGCACGACACCGCCCAGTTCGCCGAACAGCTGCCCGTATTCTGCAGAATCCAGATACCATTCGCCCGTGTCCATCAGGTACGATTCTTTCAGCAACCCTTCGTCCTGGGCGAAATAGACCAATGTGCCGGCTTTGACGGCTGCATCGGCAAAGACTTTTGCCACACTGTGGCGGTCGACTTCGCCGATCAGTGCCGGAACGTCTTTCTTGATGATGCCGGCTTTCTCAAAAGCTATCTTTTCGACCGTATCTCCCAAGAACTGGGTGTGGTCCAGGCTGATGTTCGTAATGATGCTCAGGATGGGAGTGATGATATTGGTACTGTCCAGGCGGCCGCCCATGCCGACTTCAATAACGGCATAGTCCACCTTCTCTGCACGGAAATAGTCGAAAGCCATACTGGAAGTCAGTTCGAAGAAGGACGGTTGGAGAGGTTCGAAGAAAGAGCGGTTGCGTTCTACAAAATCCATTACATATTCTTTGGGGATCTTTTGCCCGTTTACCCGGATTCGTTCGCGGAAGTCGATCAGGTGCGGGGAGGTGTAAAGCCCGACTTTATATCCCGACTGGCGCAGGATCGCAGCCAGCAGGTGGCTGACGGAACCTTTGCCGTTCGTTCCGGCAACGTGTATTGTTTTGTATGCTTTATGCGGATTGCCTAAATGGTCGTCCAGTGCGATACTGGTTCCTAATCCGGGTTTGTAGGCTGAAGGTCCGGCATTCTGAAAAACAGGAATACTGGTATATAGATAGTGTAGCGTCTCTTCGTATGTCATGTTGTTGTTATTTATATCTTGCAAAGTTAGGCACAAATCTTTTAGGAAAAAAGAGTTTGTTTAAAATGATAGTTGGAATAAACAAGAGAAGGATACCCGAAAACGGATATCCTTCTCAAATTAGCTTTTATAATTCAGTAGAATTAATTTCTTGGGAGTGCTTCTTTTACAATCATTTGACGGCCTTCATAAGTGGCTCCGTTCAAATCTCTGATTGCTTTCTGTGCTTCGGATGTTTCCGGCATTTCGACGAATGCAAAACCTTTTGATCTTCTTGTGTCGCGATCGATGATAAGTTTTACTGAATCAACTGTTCCGAACTCTTCCATTACATCTCTTAAATCCGATTCCCTAACATTGTAGCTAAGGTTACCAATATACATGTTCATAAAATATAAAAATAAAAAAATTAATAATTCAACAATCGAATTTAAGGAAGTTATTTATCAGAGGTGAAAATGCTCAATATATAATTGAGAAGATACATGTGAAAAATCAAATCGATATAATCTCTTATTGTTTGTTGATACAAAGGAAAGCATTCTTTTCGGATAAAACATCATACTTCCCGATATATCTTGAATAATTTGTTTCTTTTGTGAAATTAGGCCAATACTTAAGGATTGGTCGTTGTCTCAAATTATTTTATCTTTGTGGCCTGTTACATTATAATTAGAAACAGAAAAGTATGAATAAACAACGTGTTGCTTATACTCCGACCGGCGGAGTGTGTTCTAAAATGATGATTATCGACTCGGAAGACAACGTAATTAAAAATGTACAGATCATCGGCGGTTGCCAGGGAAATACGCAAGGCCTGTCCAAACTGCTGGTCGGTATGGAGGTCGGCGAAGCGATCCGCCGCCTGGAAGGCATCGATTGCCGCGGGCGTGGAACATCGTGCCCGGACCAGTTGGCACAGGCTTTGAAGCAGATTTCTTGAAACAGAGGGCTGTGGGCAGGGAAACAGTTTGAGATGATAAAAATAGACCCACCGGGGTAATTCCGTTTTTAAACAACAAAAAAGACTGTCCACGCTTAGTTGAACAGTCTTTTTTGTTGTTGTGACCGCGACAGGATTCAAACCTGTAACCGGCTGATCCGTAGTCAGCTACTCTATTCAGTTGAGCTACGCGGCCAATCTTTATATTTTTGTTTAAACTTTATCTGAATGGTGACCGCGACAGGATTCAAACCTGTAACCGGCTGATCCGTAGTCAGCTACTCTATTCAGTTGAGCTACGCGGCCAATCTTTATTTTTGTTCAAACTTCATCTTGAAATGGTGACCGCGACAGGATTCAAACCTGTAACCGGCTGATCCGTAGTCAGCTACTCTATTCAGTTGAGCTACGCGGCCATTATTTCGTGATTGCGTGTGCAAAGGTAGCACTTTCTTTTATATGTGCAAGTCTTTTCGATATCTTTTTTTTAACTAATCAAGCATCTTCGGGTTAAATATCAGATAACCAATATTCAAGCCGAAGTTAAAATTTTTAGCCGGATAGCTGTATCCGTTTGCATACAGGCTGATGCAGGCGAAAGGCAGTTGTAAAACAAGGGCTGCTTCGCCCATATACTTAAAAGAACGAAGGAATTTCCCGTAATAGGGGATTGCCGTGTATGTGTTGTTGTTCCATATTTCTTCTTTTTTTATCTCGTATAACGGGGCGAAACCGTACATGTCGAGGCGGAAGTGCAGCAATTTGCTGAATTTCCAGATCGGCGACAATCCGAATGCCGCATACTGATTGGCACGAAACGCTTCGTTGAAGACAATCTGGCTATGGGGCGTTGGCGTGAAGGCTGGCGCTTGCAAGACGGAAGCGGTGTAGTTGTTCAGCAGATTCTTGCTGGAGAGCACGAATTCACTCATGAAGCCGAGGTTGAAATGCGGGCTGATCGTTTTGTACTGTTCCCATTCGCCTTTCATTTGCAGCCAGCTATGGACTTCCCGGTCGAATGTACCCATATCCGTAATGGGAGACGGCATGTATTTTTCTGTTCCGGTTACATATTGCGCCACCAAGAATTGTTTTCGTCCGGAGATCGGATATTGTTTGTAGTCCAGCGAGTTGCGCTCGATGCAGAGTGAACCGGCAAACAGGTCATACCAACTGTGGTCGGTGGTCGCGTTCGGGAACGTCATGTTGGAAGTCTGGAAATAGTAATCGTTCAGCCGGCCGTAAGCAAAACCGATCTCGGCTTTGGCGCGGTTCAGGAACGGGAATCCCAACTTGACTTTCGTGTACAGTTCTTTCTGGTGGATGAAAGCCGGCAGCACGTCTTCGTAGAACAAAGACTGGCTTTCGGAGTATTTCTTGTCCGAGAACACGCCTTGCCAATTCAGGTAGGTCGGTATCCTCGTCTGCAAATAGATACGGCCGTTCAGCATCACGCCGCTGAACGAGTTGCCTACTTGGAAATTGGCGTTCACGTCGGCGGCATACCGTCTCAAATACTGGTATCCCAGTCCGAGGAACAACTGGTTGGCTTGGTAGGAAGAGACGTTGCCTCCGAATCCTACCGTGATCTCTTCCTTCATCTTGACATCGAGATAGAGGTCGAACTTCTTTTCCTTCCGGTTATAAACGGCGTGGGGCAATATCTCTTTGATTTTGGAATAGGTCAGCATCTTGAAATAAGCACGTTTGAACTCTTCCATCGAGAACTCGTGGTTGATGTCGCGATGGAGCTGTGATTCAATATATTTCTTTTGCGATTCATTCACGCCTGTCACATATATATTCTGGAAAATCAGCGGCGGGAGACTCTGTTTGTAAGCTTCGCGGTGCTTGTTGACTTCGCTTAGCTCCACGCGCCGGGGAACACGTGCTTTGATGGAGTCGATCATCTCCATCGTCCGTTTGTAGCCGATATCCATCAATTCCCGCGCCTTTTGGAAATCGAGCAGGGAGACGGTGGGAAAGCTGAATTTGATCATCATGCCTTCGTCTTCGGGAACGTCGTATTCCGTTTTCTGCATGATCATCGTTTCCAGTTGGTTATAAGGATTGGACGAAGGCTTGTTGTTGCCTCCTGCCACTGTCGAACCGAAGATGAAGTCCGGATGGAAAGCCTCCTTCATCGGGCCGACCGGGAAGTTGTCGTAGATGCCGCCGTCGAAAATAGGGACGCTGTCTTTCCAGATAGGTTGGAAGAAGAAGGGGAACGTCATCGATGCGCGGACGGCATCTCCGAGGTCTCCGTTTTTGAAGATAATGGCTTTCTTGCTGTAGATATCCGAGGCCACGCAGCGGAACGGGACGAAGAGGTTGTCGAAATTCCAGCCGGCCTTTGCCGTAGCCTGCGAAAACAAGGCCATAAATGCTTGATTCATCTGGATCGGATTGATCAGGCTTTGTGGGAGGAAATTGGCTTTCACCTGCAGCGAGTCGGTCATGTCGATGGAGAAATGGCCGAATTCAGGTGTCGGGTCCGGGCGTTTGAAATAATATTTGTACTCGTTTTCCACTGTTCCGGTTTGCCAGTAACTGAACTCTTCGGAGAGCATCAGTTCCACCATTTCTTCAGGCGTATATCCCATCGCATAGAGGCTGCCGACAATTGCACCGGCAGATGTCCCCGTGATGTAATCAATGGGTATCCCGTTCTCTTCCAAAGCTTTGATTACTCCTATATGGGCGGCGCCTTTTGCACCGCCGCCACTCAAAACCAGTCCCACTTTCTGGGCATATCCTGTTTGCAAGGCCACAAATAACAGGGCTGCCAGTACAGCTATTTTTTTCATACTTGTCTCTTCTCTGCTTAAAGAATTCAAATGTAGTCGTTATTTTTCAGACTACAAGAGTTTGAAATATAAAATACAACATAAAATCGGTCCGTTTTGTTGATCCGGCAGGCTAACGGGGGTTCAGGCTGCCGGTCGAAATGCAATGAGAGGGGGAGGGGGATAATTGCCGGAATAAGAAGAAAGAGACAAAAAAGGGTGTCAAAACCATCCCAACCGGTGCCAGGCACGACACCGGTTGGGAGTTTTGACACCCTTTTGTTATTATGATCTTCTATCTTCCGGTTTAGCTTTAACCGATCATCTGGACGCTGCGTTTGATGAACCGGCTCAATGCTTCACCCTTCAACATGCCGTTTGCCAACAGGGCAAGGTCGATCAACTGGCTGACCAGTTTGTTTCCGGCGGCATATTCGGACAGGATGCTGTTGCGCTGTCCTACCAGCTCGTCGATCTTTTTGTTCGTATTCGTCATGTCTTCCTTTTCTTCAGAAGTGATTTCTTCTTCTTTCTTCTTACTCTGGGCTTCGCGCAGGTCGGACTGACGTGCTTTCCAGCCTTTCAGGTCGGAAAGGATCGGGTTCAGTTTCTCGGCACAGGCTGCTTCTTCTTCAGTCAGGATTTTCTTGACCAGTTCGTGGTCTGTGTTCAGCACCATGTTGTAGCTGTCAGGCAATTCGCCGTAGAACGACATGCCCGGCTGCATGGCAGACATTTCACGCATACGGCGCATATACTCGCTCTGGGTCAGCATGACCGGATTGGAGTTTTCGCCCAATGCCTCGAATGTGACGATGAAGTCAGTCTTTTCGATCTTCGGCAACTGGCTCTTGAACATTTCCTGCAGGGCGTTCTTTTCATCTTCATTCAGCGTGACCTTGTTGGCATCCTCCTTGCGGATCAGATTATCGATCGTGTCGCTATCCACACGTACAAAACGTGTCTTTTCGAACTTCTGTTCCATCTGGCTGATGGCGTGGACATCCAACTGGCCGTCCATGATCAACACGCTGTAAGCTTTGTCTTTTGCCGCCTGGATATAGCTGTACTGGTCATTCGCGTTCGTCGTATAAAGGTAGACGAGGTTGCCTTCCTTGTCTGTCTGGTTGGCTTCCGTCAGCGCTTTGTACTCTTCGAATGTATAATATTTGCCGTCCACATCCTTCAAGAGAGCGAATTTGGCTGCGCGGTCGTAGAATTTCTCTTCGCTCAGCATTCCGTACTGGATGAAGAGTTTCAGGCTGTCCCACTTTTCTTCGAATTGCGGACGGTCGTTCTTGAATATTTCTTCCAGACGATCTGCCACTTTTTTCATGATGTGGTTGGAGATCTTTTTCACATTCTGGTCGCTCTGCAGGTAAGAACGGGACACGTTCAGCGGGATATCCGGAGAGTCGAGCACACCGTGCAGCAGTGTCAGGAATTCAGGAACGATGCCTTCGACCGAATCGGTGACGAACACTTGGTTGCAGTATAACTGTATCTTGTTGCGATGCAGGTCGATGTTGCTCTTGATACGCGGGAAATACAGAATACCGGTCAGATGGAACGGGTAGTCCACGTTCAGGTGAATCCAGAACAGAGGTTCGTCGGACATCGGATACAGGTCCTGATAGAATTTCTTATAGTCTTCATCGGTCATGTCGGTCGGCTTGCGAACCCATGCCGGCTGGATGTCGTTGATGATGTTGTCTTCGTCTGTATCGACATATTTCCCGTCTTTCCATTCCTGCTTCTTTCCGAATGCGATGGGGACCGGCAGGTAACGGCAGTATTTGGTCAGAAGGCCGTTGATCTTGTCTTTGTTCAGGAAATCTTTGTTCTCGTCGTCGATATACAGGATGATATCTGTTCCGCGATCTTCTTTTTCCGTTTCTTCCAGAGTGTATTCGGGTGTGCCGTCGCAGCTCCATTTCATAGGAACGGCTCCTTCTTTATACGATTTGGTGACGATCTCCACTTTCTTGGAAACCATGAAGGAAGAATAGAAACCGAGTCCGAAGTGACCGATGATGGCGGCTGCGTCATTCTTGTATTTTTCAACGAACTCTTCAGCGCCGGAGAAGGCGATCTGGTTGATATATTTGTCGATCTCTTCGGCGGTCATACCGATACCGCGGTCGGAGATTTTGATCGTATCGTTATCGAAACTGACATGTACGGCCAAATCTCCCAGTTCTCCTTTGAACTCACCGACGGAAGCCAATGTTTTCAACTTCTGCGTTGCATCAACGGCGTTAGATACCAATTCACGAAGAAAAATTTCGTGATCACTATACAAAAATTTTTTGATGATAGGGAAGATGTTCTCACTCGTAACACCTATGTTTCCTTGTTTTGCCATAATCCGATATAAAATATTTTGATGTTATACTTATTGTTTCCTGTAACTATGATCAGTTACGCAATGTTTAGTTACAAAAACAATGCCAAACAAACAAAATGACATTTTGACTGACAAGTTATCAGTCTCTTCGGATATCTTGCTTCTTATATGTTGCCAGGCTCACGAGAACCATCGCAAGGGCGGATAAAGGCAAAGCGAACAGGATCGGGTCGATGGCGAACCAGGGATAGACGTCGATCAGGACATCGCGGCCGAACAGCATTTTGCATAGGCCGACCGCTCCGGCTTCCGCCTTGTGAAGGAACAGCATGGCGAACAAGCTTGCCAGCGCACCCGTCCATAAGCTTGCCAACGCTCCTTCCTTGGTTGCTTTCTTCCAGAAAAGGGAGCAGAAGTAGGCCGGGAGGAAGGTGGCGGCGCAAATTCCCATGAACAAGGCTGTTCCGCGTGCTATGATCCCTGCGCTCAGCGTATAGCAGATTATGTAGCTGACCAGGATGGAACAAAGCACTCCGATGCGTACGCCCATCGTCGAGTTGGTGTTCTTCCGGTGTCCCAGCTTGGGGAATATGTCTGCCCCGAAAGAGGCTCCCATCGTGTGGAACTGGGCGCTGAGCGTGGACATGCTTGCCGACAGGATGCAGAGCATGAAAACGGCGCTGAACCATTCCGGCATTGCCCGGTCGATAAACAGCGGGATGATCTTGTCCATATCCTTGATGGCTTCAGACGCCACCACGCCATCTGTTTTCAGGAAAAAGAGGTTCGATAACGCGCCGACATGATAAATGGCGCCGACGGTCACGATCAGGAATACACACCCGATCAGGACGCCCCGGTTCAACTGCTTGGTGCTTTCCACCATCATGAAGCGTACGACCAGCTGTGGTTGGGCGAGGCAGCCGATGCCGACGCCCAGGATAAGCGAGGTGACGAGGGTGTACCACTGCGGAGACCCTGCCACCGGCATGGCCGTCCAGCCCTGGTGTCCGACCTCCTTGAACCGTTCAGGGACAAGCGGGGCGATTTCCGTCAGTTTCCGGTTGGCTTCGATGAAGCCCATATCCATCACCCGGTAGAACCAGAACAGCAGGAACAGCATGCAGGCGAACATGATGACGGCCTGCAAAGCGTCCGTGTATAGCACGCCTTTAATGCCTCCCGTGATGACGTAGGCTGCGACTATAAGCGTGAAAATGAGCAGCGCCAGATGCAGGTCTATGTGGAACATCTGTTCGATGAACACAGCGCCTCCTTTCATCACGACAGCCGCATACAGCGGCATGCCGATAAAGATGATGGCGGCGATGAACACCTGTATGGCACGCGAATTATAGTGCAATCCCAATAATTGCGGGAATGTGCGGGCATTGTATCTTTCGCCTAACTTACGGGTGTTTCGCCCGAATATGATGAAAGCGATGACAACGCCCATGAACATATTCAGCAAGCAAAGCCATTGGATTCCCATCCCGAACGTGGCCGCTACTCCTCCGAAACCGACAATGGCCGATGCGGAGATAAAGGTCGCCCCGTATGAAAGGGCCATGATGATGGGATTCACTTTTCGTCCCCCCAGCAAGTAATCGCTGGCATTTTTCGTCTGTTTGTATCCGATGTATCCCAGCCAGGCCAGGATGAACATATAGATGATTACTACGATACCTAAAGTCAGTGTGCTCATTTTTCCGGCTGTTGTGGGTTAGTACTATCCTCGTCGTCTTTATTCCAATGGGTTATTCCGAACCAAATGGAATAAAACAGGCAGACGAGGGCTAACAGGTAGGCCAGCCAGATGCCGGGGTCGCTTATTCCGAACATGTATTGTTGTTTTTTTTTTATAATTTGATCAAATCACTTTCACAGATATATTCCAGGTTCTGACGGCGGATCACTTCGCGGGCGGCTTCCCGGTTGTTCGTGCGTAAGATCAGGATCGATTTCCCATTGGCTGAGAAGCAATACATATATTCGATGCTGACGCCGGCTTTCGTGAAGCAGGACAAGGTTTGGGCAAAGCTGCCTGCACAGGAGTTCGTGACGATTGCCAGCACATCGGTCAGGTTCGCGCTGACATTGTTGCCTTTCAGGATTTTATATGCCTTTTGGGGATCGCTGACGATGATGCGCAGAATACCGTATTCGGACGTGTCTGCCACTGTCGCGGCAATGATCCGTATCTTCTCTTCGGCCAGCATAGCGAGGATTTCGCTTAGCTTCCCGTATTTGTTTTCCAGAAAAATAGAAATCTGATTGACTGTCATGTTGATTTATGATTTTAGATGTATGAATGATGAATTAACAAAGCCTGCGCAAATCTTTCACCCGGACGGCTTTCCCGTCCTGTACCGGCAGAGAACCTTTGGCTACCAGTTTCAGGTGGGGAGTGAGGAGCAACTCGTCTTTCAACTGGCGGGTGATTTCCTTTGTCAGACGTTGCAAGACGCTGTAATTGTCGGTAAACAGGTCGCTCAGTTCCACTTCGATCAGCATTTCGTCGTTGTTGCCTACCGTTTCGATCGTAATCAGGTAGTTGCTGCCCAGTTCTTTAAACTGCATCAGTATCTTTTCGATCTGGATCGGGAAGAGGTTGACCCCTTTCAGGATAATCATGTCGTCGCTGCGGCCTTTGAAACGCGCCAGGCGTTTGTGTGTCCGTCCGCAAGGGCATTCTCCCGGAAGGATACAGGTCAGGTCGCGGGTACGGTAGCGGAGCAAAGGCATTGCCTCGCGGTTAATGGTCGTCAGGACCAATTCGCCGACTTCGCCTTCTTTTACCGGTTGGAGCGTGACAGGGTCGATAATCTCTACGATTACGTTATCTTCCCAGATATGGAGCCCGTTCTGTTCCGTGCATTCGAAAGCGACGCCGGGACCGTTCATCTCCGACATTCCGAAACAGTTGTATGCTTTTACGCCTAACAACTGTTCGATCCGGCGGCGTTGTTCTTCCGAGTGGGGCTCGGCGCCGATACAAACGGTGTGCAGCTTGGTGTCGCGGCGGGGGTCGATCCCCATTTCATACATCACTTCCGCCAGGCGGGTGGCATAGCTGGGAATGATGTGGAGGCAGGTCGTCCCGAAATCCGTGATGAACTTGATCTGCCGTTTGGTATTGCCTGCTGCTGCCGGTACGGTCAGGCAGCCTAATTTTTCGGCTCCGTATTGGAACCCCAGCCCGCCGGTAAACATTCCGTAGCCGGAAGTGTTCTGGAATACGTCCGTGTCGCGGATGCCTACCATATACATACAGCGTGCCACCTGGTTAGCCCATTGGTCCAGGTCCTTGGCCGAATGCAACACGACCGTAGGGTTGCCTGTCGTGCCGCTCGACGAGTGGATGCGTACGCATTTCCGGATAGGGATAGCCGCCATGCCGAACGGATAATTGTTGCGGAGGTCGTCTTTCGTCGTGAAAGGGATCTTCTGCAAATCGTCCAATGATTGTATACTGTCGGCGGTGATGCCGTTTTCTGCCAATACTTTTTTGTAGAAAGGTGAATTCCCGGCTGCTTCAATTGTCTTTTTCAATCGCTCCAACTGTAGTTTCTCCAAGTCTTTGCGATTCATGGTCTCAATATCTTTCTGCCAATATTCCATCGTTTTTGGTATTATAATTGTGTTTGATTCATGTTATTAGAATGCAAATGTATGGTTTATTTTGGATTTTTATGGCGTTTTATTGGGAAAATCCAGTAGTCAGCCAATGATTTCCCAATAACCGGATTTGTTGGAACCGGAACGACGGATTCGTTGTTGTTGTTTCAGTGTTGCCAGAATGCGTTCACATTGGCGTTGTGTTATCCCTAAGGAGGCAGCCATTTCGCGTGCGGAAATATGAGGAGAACGGGCGATAAGGGAGAGAAGCTTCTGTTCGTTTATACCGACATTTATACCGACATTTGTTCCGACATTTATACCGACATGCGGATCTATTGCTTCTCCTTGGTGGGACTTCAATGTGTTTAATATTTCCTGAAGCATGAAATTGATAAAAGGGCAACAATCTGTGCGGCTATTGCTTTCCGTAATGGCATTGTAATATTCTTGTTGATTGGCGTAAACCATATTTTCAACAGGCAGATGGGCAAATAGCGGATGCAGTTGCCCTAATATGAGTGATTGCCACAAACGTCCGCAACGTCCATTCCCGTCGCTGAACGGGTGGATGAATTCAAATTCGTAATGGAATACACAGGAGCGAACAAGCAAATGGTCCGGTGCGTTTATCAACCAATCGAACAAATCGTGCATCAAAGAGGGCACAAGGTCGGCAGGTGGGGCAACATGCACGCAGCCTTGTTCGCCGAAAATCCCTACGCCGGTACGGCGAAAGCGTCCGGCATCGTCAATCAACGCTTTCATCATGACACTGTGGGCTTTCAGCAAATCCTTTATGCTAAAAGGATCCAGAAGTGGATAAAGTTCGTATGTATCAATTGCATTTTTTACCTCTTGTATTTCGCGAAGAGGAGCAACGATGGTTTTACCGTTGATGATATCCTTAACCTGCCCTTCGGTCAAGCTGTTGCCTTCGATGGCCAATGAGCTATGAATCGTCTTGATACGATTTGCTTTACGCAACCTGATGCCGTCTGTTTGTTCCAGCCGGATAGCGTAGCGTTCGATCTGTGCGGCTATCTCGGCAATCAGATTGATGGCTTGGGGCGATATGGTGAATGGCGGTGTGTACATCTTTTTTGTTATAGATAAAACGTAATGCAAATTTACGATATAAATTGAGATTTATATAATTAAACGCAGGGACTATTTTCTCTCTTGGTCATTTGGTCATTTTGATAGCAAAAGGAGGTTTTGGCTACCACGAAGATTGTTAAAAAATATTACCCTTTAGTGTAATTTCTGATATATGGGGTACTAATTCGATTTTGATGGGGTAGCAGTGTCATTTTGATAATTCTGAATTTGTGAAGTCTCGTGCGTTCGGAAGCTGCCTGTCGGGCAAATTCCGGTTTGCTTGGCAAGGATGTGTTTGAACTTTGGTCCGGCAAGTTGCCTTATCCTTTGTTCAGGCTGTATTTGCGAGGATAATTGAAGGCGATCGCCAGTAAGGCCCCGGCTCCCAACAGATAGGGATAATACAGATATTGCATGATCTCGATGGGAGAGACATGCCCCAGGCCGGCCGCCATCAGCAATTGTGCGCCGTATGGTATGATGCCCTGTACGAAGCAGGAAAAAATGTCTAACAGGCTGGCGCTGCGGCGCGGATCTATCTTGAAGCGATCGGCGATATCTTTGGCTATCGGGCCTGCCATGATCAGGGCGATGGTGTTGTTTGCGGTACAAAGGTTGGCGAAGCTGATCAGCGAAGCGATGCTCAATTCGGCTCCTTTGGAGGAACGGATGCGGGAAGTGAGTTTCTGGATGATCCAGTCGATGCCTCCGTTGTACCGGATCATTTCCAGCATCCCGCCGGCCAGCAGAGTCACGATGATCAGTTCGCCCATATTCGTGATACCTAACCCCATCGAAGCATTCCATCCCCAGATATCGAACCCGCCTGTCAGCAGCCCGACGATACCGGAAAGGACAATCCCGATTATCAGGACCATCATGACATTCACGCCGCAAATGGCCGTTACGAGGACAACCAGATAGGGCAGGACTTTGCCCCATTCGACCGGTCCTGTCTCATATCCGCTCCCGACTCCGTTTCCGATCAGCACATAGATGAAGCCGGTCAACAGGGCGATCGGAAGGGCGATCCGAATGTTCACCTTGAACTTGTCGTTCATATTGCAACCTTGCGTACGGGTGGCGACGATTGTGGTATCCGAGATGAAAGACAGGTTGTCTCCGAACATGGCTCCGCTCACGACAACGCCCAACATCAGGGCATCGGGCATTCCGGTTTTCCCGGCGATCCCTACGGCAACAGGGGCCAGGGCGACGATTGTCCCGACCGACGTCCCGACGGAGATGGAAATGAAACAGGCGGCAAGGAAAATTCCGGCCGCCAACAGATTGCCCGGCAGGATGGACATGGCCAAATTCACGGTCGCGTCCACCGCACCCATCGCTTTGGCGGTCTGGGCGAAAGCTCCGGCAAGGATGAAGATCAATACCATCAGCATGATATTGCTGTTGGCCGCTCCCCGGCAGAATTGTTCGATCCGGTTGCTGAGTCTGCCGCCTTTGGAGATGGCGATGGCTACTACCGAGGCGATGACAAAGGCGACGGTGATTGGCATCTTGTAGAAATCGCCAGCAATGACAGACACGGCAAGGTAGGATAATAGAAAAACAACCAGAGGTGTCAGCGCCCAGGGGTTAGGGGCATGATGTAAATGTGAGCTATTCGGATCAACCATTCTTCTTTAAGTCTCGCATGTTAGAAAGTGAATCTCAACGCAATACGGATGCCTCCCTTCTTGATGTCTGGATGGTCCAGGTAGGTCAGGCGTCTGTAATAATCGATGCGCAGTATCTTGAATATGTTTTCCAAACCGACGCTGCATTCCATGTATGGAGTGTTGCCTAACGGCTGTGTCCCTTCCGGCAGCAGGAAAAGCCCCGGTGTCAAGGTCGGATTGTTTTTATCCGTCAGTCCGCCATAGATCATATTAAAGGAAAGGACTTCACGCAGACGCAGCCACTTGATGCCCGGAATGCGGTTCAGAAGCCAACCTTTCATGTAGTAGGTGGCATTGAACGATACGTATTGGTCGGTCACGAATTCCAACGCGTTCATCATGTGGAACGCTTCCGGCTGGATGGTGATGGATTGGTTCGTATTCGGCAAAATCAGCAGAGGGAAAGGAACCTTGTCCCACACTTTGCCCGCTTTAACCTGCGCATCGATATGCCCGAACGAAGAAAGCCAGATGCGTTTCTCGGCGCTGAGCTCCGTATGGTTGTAGTTGTAATCGCCGCCCAACACGCCTTTAAAGCCCAATTGGTGGGAGAGCTTGAATACGGGAGCGTCTTTGGAGAGGTTGAATATGGATTCTTTACCCGAACGTCCGTTGTAGGCGCGTTCGCCCGGAGCGAAACGCAACTGTGTCCCGATTTCGGATGTCGTGAAGTCTTTTATGTTGAATAAATTTCCGGATTCGTCTCGTCTGATGTACTGAAGCGTTCCTGCCGCCTCGTTGTTCTGGTTCATCATCCAAGACTTCCAAGTCAGGCCGTTCAGCCATTCTTTCTCGTATTGCAGTACGCTTTTGCGGATATACTGCATCTTGGTCACCGGTTCGCCTACTTTCCAAGCGACGAAAATATTATCCTTGCTTGTGAAAAGGAAATCCTGCCCCGGAGTGTACACGTCATATTCCTGGATGAACGACAGGTTGTTGACCGGGTTTTCTCCTTCGTGATATTCTTTTTTGGTAAAGCTGTGCGTTAGTTTCAGGTTGTATTTGAACTTGCGGTCGTTTGTCCCGTAAGCCAGATAGCCGCTTGCAAACCAATACGGATTAAGGTTGGCGGTCGTCATTCCTCCCACACGCATGCGGAACCCTTCCAGGTGGTTCGCGCTGAAGGTCGTATTCATCGGGCCGAAGTCGAATTTGGTCACTTTCTTGTCATTGGCTGTCGGTATATAGCCCGTTATCAGGATTTCCGCGGTTTTGATGATGGCATTGAAGGCGGGGACTTTCCGCAATTGCCCCAATAAATCTTTTAGTGCGTCTTCCTTCTCTTTCAGCGGGATAGGGCGGTTGTGCACCCAGAACGTATCCGGCTGTTCCGTCGCTTCCGGCAAGACATGCATTGCCCCCAAGAGACCGAAAACGGAGTCTGCATTTTGCACGCTGAACTGATAATTGTCGTAATTCCTGAGCTGGTGCGCATAGAGTTGTTGGGTCCCCTTCACCACGTAGAAATTGACAAAGGTGTTTTCTTGGTCGAGTATCCAAGTGCTATCCGGCAGTTGCTTGAACTCCTGTTCGATACGGAGCTTGTCCACCCAGTTCAGGTTGATGTTGGCGGGGGTGTTCAACAGTACTTTCTTGACCGCATAATTGCCGTCGAGCGTTATGTAAAGCCGTCCCGTAAACCCGTAGCTTTCGCTGTTTGCCGGGACGAAAGCCAGATCCACACATTTGTCTCCTCCCACATCGAGCGTATCCATGATGTAGTAATGGTAGTAGGTGGTCGCTAATGTCGATGACAACGGGCTGACGAACCGGTTCAGTAGGATGGGAATGTTGTTGTCGAAAATATTGATGCTCTTGAATATCTCTTCCAGGTTGGACGTTATGCCGCCACCATCATCCAAAGACTTGTCGATCCCCTGCATGCGTTTGGCTCTGACGATCGTCTTTTCCGTCTTCGGATTTTTCCGGTAGTAGAAGTCCGACAGGTTTTCACGCACGGAAACGGTCAGGATCGGTTTGCCGTTAAACTCGGACGTGTCCAGGTAGTTTTTGATGAACTTGAACTTTTTCAAGAACTTGTTCTTGTCGAGGTTCGGATTGAAATTATCCAGCGACAGGCTGAGTTTTTCGTACACTCCCGTTTGATATTCCGGTTTTGCCTCGATCCGGTTGTCGTTCTTGTGGGCAATTACTTTTTTGATAAGCTCTACAGCCGGGTTGTCCTTGCGGGTATATTTTTCTCTTTTGGGTTTGACCACGACTTCCGATATCTCGAAAGCTGTCGGCTTTAACAGCAATTCCAGATTGTCGTTCGTCTTGCCGGGCTTGAGGTCGATGAATTTAGTATCGTAGCCCAATGAGGCGGCAGCCAGTTTGGTGTAGCCTTGGTTGTTCTGGAGGGTGAACGCTCCGTTGTCGTCTGTCATGGCTCCGATAGTCGACCCGTCAAAATAGACGGATACGAACGGAAGCGGTTCGCCGGTGATCGAATCTTTGACAATACCGGATGCCGAAGTGACACTTTGGGCGTATGATAGGGGAGTTCCTGCTACTGGTTGTAGCAGGGCTATTAATATTATATAACGGATAAATCTTACCATGTATTTAACGTTGTTCCTTCTCGGATGTAGACGGCAAAGGTAAGATTTTTATTGTTTACAGTCTTATGGGCGATATTAATAATATTTAATCGCACGGCGGCTTGCCGTTAGAAGAGGGGAAAAAGGATTTGTTTTTTTATAAATTTGTTGCCCATTAAAGAGAATAATGAAAGAGCATAATAGAAAATGAAAGAGCATAATAGAAAAAGAAAAATCATGGCTGTGACCTTGACCGGATCGCTCGCCAATTTTCTGCTATTGGTTTTCAAATTCATAGCAGGTGTGTTAGGGCACAGTAGCGCCATGATAGCAGATGCTGTCCATTCGTTGTCCGATTTCGTGACGGATGTAATCGTTTTGCTCTTCATCGACATATCGTCCAAACCGAAAGACAAAAGCCATGACTACGGGCACGGAAAATACGAGACCCTGGCTACCACGGTCATCGGGATCGTCTTGGTGTGTGTGGGAGCCGGCCTCTTTTGGGAAGGGACGAATAAGATTTTCGGGTTCTATTTTAGAGGCGAACAGTTGGAAAGCCCCGGTAAGATTGCGTTTATTGCCGCCATTGTCTCTATTCTGATAAAGGAAGCCCTGTTTCGACTGACGCTACATGTCGGAAAGCGGGAGAACAGCCAGGCCGTTATCGCGAATGCGTGGCATCATCGTTCGGATGCTTTTTCTTCTATCGGGACGGCGTTAGGTATCGGAGGCGCCATCCTCTTGGGCGACAACTGGCGTGTGCTGGACCCGATAGCTGCCGTGATCGTCAGCATATTGATCGTGAAGGTGGCCTTTCAACTGGTCATACCTGCAATTAATGATTTGCTGGAAAAATCGTTGCCGGGCGAGATCGAAGAAGAGATTCTCTCTATCATAAATGAGACGCCGGAGGTCAGGAACCCCCATAATTTATGTACGCGCAGGATCGGTAATGATTTCGCAATAGAAGTACATATCCGGGTCGACGGGCAAACAACCGTAGGCCGTGCGCATGAGTTGACGAAGGAGATAGAAAAGAAGTTGCGTTTGAAATACGGCCCGTCAACCCATATCGTCTTACATGTCGAACCAATAAAAGAAAAGAAAGATGAGTGAACTGACATTATACAGAGGAGAAGTTTTTGATTTTATCGATTCTCCGTCAAACAGAAAAGACGCTTATCGCTATTTCCCCGATGGGGCACTGGCCGTACGGAAAGGGGAGATAGTCGATTGCGGGCCTTTTGAGGAGATTAAAGGCCGTTATGGCGATTATGGACTGGTCGATTATTCCGGTAAACTCCTGATGCCCGGATTTATCGACTCCCATATCCATTACCCGCAAGCCGAGATAACCGGCATGTATGGGAAGCAGTTGCTGGATTGGCTGGATGACTATACCTTTCCTGCGGAACAGGCGTTTGCTTCTTCGGAGCATGCGGACAGGATGGCCCGTTTCTTTATACAGGAGTTGTTCCGGAACGGAACGACGGCCTGCATGGCTTACGCGACGGTACATCCGGCATCCGTCGCCGCCCTCTTCTCCGTCGCGTCGGAATATGATATGTGCATGCTGGCAGGCAAAGTGCTGATGGACCGGAATGCTCCGGCGGGGTTGACCGATACGGCGGAGCAGGGAGAATCTGAAAGCCGCTCCTTGATTGAAACCTGGCATGGCAAAGGACGGAACCGCTATGTCATCACGCCTCGTTTCGCCATATCCTGTTCGGCGGGACAACTGATTGCTGCCGGACGTTTGCACGAGCAATATCCGGACACTTATATCCAGACACATCTTTCCGAAAATAAAGACGAGATCGACAACACGCTTTCCTTGTTTCCCGATTGCCGGGATTACCTGGAAGTATACGAGCGGGCAGGATTGGTTACGGACCGCTCCGTCTTCGGGCATTGCATCCATCTGTCTGATTCCGAATGCCGACGGCTGGCCGAATCCGGTTCCGTCGTAGCGCATTGTCCTACATCCAACCTCTTTTTGGGCAGCGGCCTGTTCGATATGCAGCAAGCCAACCGCATCGGCATGCAAACGGTATTGGCGACGGATGTCGGAGCCGGGACCTCTTTCTCTTTGCTGCGCACGATGGGAGAGTCGTATAAGGTGCAGCAACTTAACGGATATCCGATGTCTGTGTTCGAGTCGTTATATAAATGTACGTTGGGAGCCGCTAAAGCACTTCATCTGGACGATGAAATCGGCTGTTTCGGGAAAGCCCGGAAGGCGGACTTCATCGTCGTGGACTATGCCGCCACGCCCTCCCAGCAAGTACGCATGGATTATCTGAAGCGCAATGGGAAGTGGACGTTGGAGAACAAACTGTTCGGCCTGCAAACCATCGGGGATGACCGGAATATCCTGGCTACCTATGTGATAGGAAAGCGGGTGAAGTGAGCGACTTAGAATACCTGCATCTCGTTCCTTACGGTCGTGACGCCGATCAGCCGGTCGTAGCGGGCGCCCATCGGACGGTAATAGACATAGATGCTGTATTCGTTTTGCGTCTGGTAGAAATTGCCTTCTATCGGGCCTGTCTGGCCGACAGTGGAGCCGGTCGGGACAAACAAATACTGGTAATTGTAACTTCCCTGTTTGAGGAGTACCGCTTTTTCGTATTGCTTTGTCTCGAAGTTATAGCCCATCTTGCTCTTTTCGTCCAATACATTATTAAATAGCTCGCCGTTCAGATAGACGCTCCCGTCGGGCAGCGGATCGCATGCAAGCGTGAAATGCACGATATAATAATCCGCTTCCGTATCCGGATCGTTACAGTCGCTGCAACGGATGAAGAAACGGCCGTCCTGGTCCTGGTCGTATTGGTAGGTGCCTTTATCCCGTTTGTAATCGGTCATGAGTTCCACATTATAGTAGGGATTGTGGAAGGAGATGTTTTCGACGTGCATGCCGTTGTATTTGTTGCTTAGGAATTCCATGCGGCGGTACTCGTTTCCGGCCGGGAAAATCAGGTTGCGGTTATACGTATAGGAGATTTGATTCTCCAGGATACTCATCGGTTGCAGGTCTGTCACGGCGTTATCGCGCCGGTTATCCTGGTAAACGAATATCTTCAGGTCCGTCTGCGGATAAGTGATCGGGAAATTCTTGTTGTTGATGTTGAAGCTGACCTGCTGGTGGCTCTGGTTGGTGTCGATATCCGTGTTTCCACTCACCGAGGCCGAAATGTTGACGACCGGTTCTGCCACGGAGAAGCAGGCCGTGAGAATGATCTGGTCCGGCGTGTCTTCATTGTAGACCTGGATGGCGTAGTTACCGGAGACTTTGAACTGGATGTCGTCGTTCGGAAGCAACAGCCGGTAGTTCGAATATTGGGTCGTGGTCCCGATGGAATTGGCGAAATCGTCGATCGTCGTTCCTTGGAAGCCGTTCATGTATTCGATCGGGCTCAGTTGCGATTGTGTCCAGTCGGCATTGCAGTACACCACATTATAAGCATACCGTGTGTATCCGCTGCCCAAACCGTCGAAATTGATTTCGATCCGTTCTTCTCCTCCCAGGGTTATGTAGGGCTCGGATATCAACTCTCCGGCGACTTTCACCTGAAGCGTTTTTATCTGCTTGCTATTGACATTGGTGAAGTACTTCACCTGTGCATCTGCCCCGATGGAAAGGGCAAAAAGCATCATAAATAGTAAACTGTACACTCTCTTTTTCATATTTCTATCTTTCTTGATGCAAAATTATGGAATTATTTCTTTAATTATTTCCCTTTCTCTGCTTTAAAGCATAAAAAATTGCTTACTTTTGCGGGAAAATTACATATAAACAATTTTAGTTGTATCATGGCAAATGTGATTAAGATTAAAAAGGGTTTAGACATTAATCTGAAGGGTAAAGCTTCGGACGTACTGTTAAACGGAGGGAAAAGCGATAGTTATGCTATCGTTCCCGATCATTATAACGGTATTGTACCCAAAGTTGTTGCCAAAGTAGGAGAAAAAGTCAAAGCCGGTTCTGTATTGATGATCGATAAGAACCGCCCGGAGATCAAGTTTGTTTCGCCCGTCAGTGGCGAAGTAACTGCCGTAAATCGAGGAGAGAAGCGTAAAGTGCTTAGCGTGGTCGTTAAGCCGGAAGCGCAAGTCGAGTACGAAGATTTCGGTAAGAAAAATGTAGCTTCCCTGAAGAGAGAAGAGGTAAAGGAGGCAATACTGCAAGCCGGTATGTGGCCGTTTATCAAACAACGTCCGTATGACATCGTCGCTTCGCCGGCTGACGAACCGCGTGACATTTTTGTTTCTGCATTCTATTCCGCACCGTTAGCTCCGAACTTCGATTTCATCGTGAAAGGACAGGAAGCTGATTTTCAGGCCGGGTTGGATGCTCTTGCCAAACTGACCGACGGCAAGGTATATGTCGGCATCCGCAAAGGTTCTTCCGTTAGTGTGAAAGGCGTTGAAACGGTAGAAGTGGAAGGTCCGCATCCGGCAGCCAATGTGGGAGTACAGATTAATCACATCAAGCCCATCAACAAGGGAGAAGTGGTTTGGACGGTGAATCCTGCCGACGTGATCATAATCGGCCGTTTGTTCAATAAGGGCGTTGCCGATTTCGGCCGTCTGGTTGTGATAACCGGTTCCGAAACGACCGAGAGAGGATACATCAAGACAATCGCCGGTTGTACGATCAGTAGCCTGGTTGACGGAAAGATCATGAACGGCAATGAAGACATCCGTATCATCAGCGGCAACGTGTTGAGCGGTACGAAAGTCATGAAAGACGATTACCTGGGAGCCTATGACAATCAGATAACGGTTATCCCGGAAGGAGACGAGACGCACGACTTCTTAGGTTGGGCAACCCCCGGCTTCGGAAAATTCAGTGTGAGCCATTCATTCCCTGCCTGGTTGATGGGCAAGAACAAGGAATATGTAATAGACGCCCGTATCAAGGGAGGTAAACGTGCCATGATCATGTCCAACGAATACGATAAAGTGTTCCCGATGGACATCATGCCGGAATATCTGTTGAAGGCTATTATCGCATTCGATATCGATAAGATGGAAAACCTGGGTATTTATGAAGTAGCGCCCGAGGATTTTGCCCTTTGCGAATTCGTCGATACGTCCAAACTCGAAATTCAGAAGATCGTTCGTCAAGGTTTGGATCTATTATACAAGGAAATGAATTAATAACATTAAAAATTAGAATACATTGAAAGCGTTAAGGAATTACCTCGACAAGATTAAGCCTAACTTCGAGGAAGGCGGAAAGCTGGCGATGTTCCGTTCTGTTTTTGAAGGTTTCGAAACATTCCTGTTTGTTCCGAACACAACTTCCAAATCAGGCGTACACATTCATGACTATATTGACTCGAAGCGTACGATGACCGTGGTCATCATTGCTTTGTTGCCCGCTTTGCTTTTTGGTATGTACAATGTCGGTTATCAGCATAACCTCGCAGTAGGGGCTGATCCGGGATTTCTCATGACTTTTATTTTTGGTTTTCTGGCTGTATTGCCTAAAATCATTGTTTCGTATGTAGTAGGTTTGGGTATCGAATTTGCTGTTGCCCAGGTAAAGAAGGAAGAAATCCAGGAAGGTTTCCTGGTTTCGGGTATCCTGATCCCGATGATCGTCCCTGTCGACACTCCGCTGTGGATGATCGCCGTAGCTACTGCATTCGCCGTTGTTTTTGCCAAGGAAGTATTTGGCGGTACAGGTTATAACGTATTTAACGTAGCGTTGGTTACACGTGCCTTCCTGTTCTTCGCATATCCGGCAGCCATGTCTGGCGACCAGGTGTTTGTCCGTACGGCTGATACGTTCGGTATCGGTGGCGGACAGGTGGTAGACGGTTTCTCCGGTGCGACTCCGCTGGGGCAGGTTGCTATCGCAGGCAAGGATATGATCGGTTCGTTCCAGGCTGTCGATGTTCTCGGGCATCCGATCTCCACATGGGACATGTTCTTAGGTCTGATTCCGGGTTCGATCGGTGAAACGTCCGTATTGGCGATCCTGATCGGTGCGGTTATCCTTCTGTTCACAAAGATCGCAAGCTGGAAGACAATGGTTTCCGTATTTGTGGGTGGCGCAGTCATGTCGCTTATCTTCAATATGATCGGAACGACAGTGGCCATGTGCGTATCTCCGTTGGATCAGCTGTTCCTGGGTGGTTTCGCATTCGGTGCTGTGTTTATGGCTACCGACCCTGTCACTTCTGCCCGTACGGAGACAGGCAAGTATATCTATGGTTTCCTGGTAGGAGCTATGGCTATCATCATTCGTGCATTGAATCCGGGTTATCCTGAAGGTATGATGCTCGCTATCCTGTTGATGAATGTATTCGCTCCGCTGATCGACTACTATGTAGTGGAAGCTAACATCAACCGCAGATTGAAACGTGTAATCAAATAAAGAAAGAAGGAGTATGGCTAAATATAAATGTAATGTATGTGGATATATCCACGAAGGAAATAAAGCTCCGGATGTTTGTCCTGTATGTGCAGCTCCCGCTTCCGATTTCGAAGAGGTGAAAAACGAGGCGGCTGCCGGCAAGAAAAAGGGATTGGATAGAGACAGTAACGCGTATACTGTTGTTTATGCTTCTGTTATGGTCGTATTGGTAGCTGTTGTTTTGGCATTCACGTCGCAATCGCTGAGAACCTTCCAGCAGAAGAATGAAGAGAACGACAAACGGCAACAGATTTTGCGTTCGATCAATGTGTCGGTTCCTGCCAATGAGGCCGAAGCCAAATATAACGAATTGATTAAAGAAGCATTTCTGGTAAATGAAAACGGGGAAAAGGTAGAAGGTGATGCGTTTGCAACCGATGTTGTGAAAGCGGCATCCGAACACCAGTATCCGGTTTTTGTTGCAAACGTGGACGGACAGCTCAAATATATCATGGCTTTGCATGGTGCTGGTTTGTGGGGACCGCTGTGGGGATATCTCTCTGTAGACAGCGATAAGAACACGGTTTATGGTACCGATTTCAGCCACCAGGGTGAAACTCCGGGATTGGGAGCTGAAATAGCAAAACCTGCATTCAGCAATGAATTCAAGGGTAAGAAACTGTTCATGGACGGTACATTCAAGTCTATCGCAGTCGTTAAGCCTGGCAAGAGCGTTGCCGGTCAGGATTATGTAGACGGTATTTCCGGCGGTACGATTACAAGCCAGGGAGTACAGGCGATGTTATTTAATAGTTTGAATGGTTATGTTAAGTTTTTAACCTCACAAAATTAAGTAGAAGATGGGATTATTATCTGAAAAGAATAAAGAAGTTCTGTTAGGCCCGCTTAGCGTAAACAACCCGGTCATCGTCCAGATGTTGGGTATCTGCTCTGCGCTGGCTGTAACATCAAAACTGGAGCCGGCTATCGTAATGGGGCTTTCAGTAACAGCTGTTGTGGCTTTTGCCAACGTGATTATTTCATTACTTCGTAATACGATTCCTAACCGTATCCGTATTATCGTGCAGCTGGTGGTGGTTGCTGCGTTGGTGACTATTGTGAGTGAAGTGTTGAAAGCGTTTGCCTATGACGTAAACAAACAGCTTTCCGTGTTTGTGGGTCTGATCATTACCAACTGTATCCTGATGGGACGTTTGGAGGCTTTTGCGTTGGGTAACGGCCCGTGGGAATCGTTCCTCGACGGTATCGGCAACGGTCTGGGTTATGCATTGATCCTGGTGATCGTCGGTTTCTTCCGCGAGCTGTTAGGCTCCGGTACGTTGCTGGGATTCCAGGTTATTCCGCAGGCATTCTATGACTTCGGTTATGTGAACAACGGTTTGATGATCCTGCCTCCGATGGCGTTGATCGTGATCGCCGTGATTATTTGGGTTCATCGTTCTCGTAACAAGGAACTTCAGGAAAATTAATGCTAACTATTAAAAGAATAATAGAATGGAAGAATTATTAAGCACATTTGTCCGCTCGATCTTTGTAGACAACATGATTTTCGCATACTATCTGGGTATGTGTTCTTTCCTGGCTGTTTCCAAGAACGTGAAGACTGCTTTGGGATTAGGTATGGCTGTGACGTTCATTCTGACATGTACGTTGCCGATCAACTATATGCTTGAAAATTATGTATTGAAGGAAGGCGCTCTGCAATGGCTGGGTGCTGAATTTGCTGGTGTGAACCTGAGCTTCCTTGCTTTCATTATCTTTATCGCCATCATCGCTTCGTTTACGCAGCTGGTGGAAATGGTAGTGGAAAAGTTTGCTCCGGCCCTGTATGCTTCTCTGGGTATCTTTTTGCCGCTGATCGCTGTAAACTGCGCTATCCTGGGTGGTTCTCTGTTTATGCAACAAAAGGCATTTTCTAACGTAGGTGTTGCTACTGTTTATGGCTTAGGTTCTGGTATCGGTTGGATGCTGGCTATCGTCGGTATGGCCGCCATCCGTGAAAAACTGGCATACTCGGATATCCCCAAACCGCTGAAAGGTCTTGGTATTACCTTTATCATCACAGGTTTGATGGGTATGGCATTCATGTGCTTCTCAGGTCTTAAGATATAATATTAACGCATTAAACTTATTACAGAAATGACTTTATTAATGACGACTGGCAGTCTTACGATCGCAGCAGGTGCCGTAATCTTCTTGGTGATTACGCTGATCCTGGTAGGCGCGTTGTTGGTGGCCAAAGCAAAATTGGTACCGTCAGGAAATGTAGACCTGAAGGTAAATGGAGAAAAAGATATTGAGACTCCGATAGGAAGTACTTTGCTGGCAGGCTTGCAGAGTGGTGGTATCTTCTTGTCTTCGGCTTGTGGCGGTGGTGGTAAATGTGGCCAGTGCCGTGCACAGGTGTTGGAAGGCGGCGGAGAAATCCTGCCGACAGAGAAAGGCTTTTTCTCTCGTAAACAGATTAAGGAACACTGGCGTCTGGCATGTCAGTGCAAAGTGAAGGAAGATATGGTCGTTCAGGTTCCGGACGAAGTTTTCGGCGTAAAGGAATGGGAATGCGAAGTGATCTCCAACAAGAACGTGGCTACTTTTATCAAAGAGTTTATCGTGGCGTTGCCTAAGGGCGAACACATGGACTTCGTGCCGGGTTCTTATGCACAGATCAAAATTCCGGCATACGCAATGGATTACAACAAGGATATCGACAAATCGTTGATCGGCGATGAATATTTGCCGGCATGGGAAAAGTTCGGCCTGTTCACGCTGAAATGCAAGAACGACACGCCGACCATCCGTGCATATTCTATGGCTAACTATCCTGCTGAAGGCGACCGTATCATGTTGACGGTACGTATCGCTACTCCGCCGTTCAAACCGAAACCCGAAGTGGGCTTCCAGGATGTGATGCCGGGTATCGCTTCTTCTTATATCTTTACCCTGAAACCGGGCGATAAGGTGACGATGAGCGGTCCTTACGGTGATTTCCATCCGATCTTCGACTCGAAGAGAGAGATGATGTGGGTCGGCGGTGGTGCCGGTATGGCTCCGCTTCGTGCTCAGATCATGCACATGACGAAGACTCTGAAGACGACAGACCGCAAGATGTCGTACTTCTATGGCGCACGTGCTCTGAACGAAGTATTCTATCTGAACGATTTCCTGGAAATTGAAAAAGAATTCCCGAACTTCACATTCCATCTGGCGCTCGACCGTCCGGATCCGGCAGCAGATGCGGCAGGAGTGAAGTACACGGCAGGTTTCGTTCATCAGGTAATCTACGATACGTACCTGAAGGATCACGAAGCTCCGGAAGATATCGAATACTACATGTGTGGTCCGGGCCCGATGTCAAAAGCAGTGGAAAATATGCTGGACAATCTGGGCGTGCCGCTTGAAATGTTGCATTTCGACAATTTCGGCGCATAACCGGTTATTCGAACATAACAAAAATAGAGTCGGGGAAGGGAATTTATTCTTTCCCCGATTTTTTTGTTTAAACTATTCTATGTATTAGCTTGTTATCTTCAGAAGTCAAGGATGAAAGACGAGCTGCAACGAAAGAAATACAAAGAAAGTGTATCTATTTTGTAATATAGTGCAGCATTTTGCGTTTTTAATACATCATACTTATATATGATATTAAAATTGTAATAGAATATGAAAGCGTTGATATTATCTTTTTTTGCAGTAATCTTAGGGTATTCACTCATCTTCAATGAGAAGAAAACGACTGACCAGCCTGTCATAAAGGATAGTAATTCCGTATATGTCAACAGGCCGGTCAATATGCCAATCTCCGATTCCGTTATGATATATAAGGATCAGACCGCATCCGTTCTGTGAATCTTAAGTAGGGTTTGTTGTTTACCTGTATGTGTCTTTTGTATTTGTGTTCATTGCAACAGACATCCCTTTTCAAAACATATATGATTTGATTTCAAAACACCTATGATTTGAATGCAAAACATAGGTGTTTTGAAAATGATACTCATCTTTGGCAAAAACAGCTTTATAGTTCGTCGTATGCAGGTATTCCTTCCAAAAAAGCGTATGTCCGGTTGTTATAGTCGATTTTGCAGCAATAATGGTTCAAGCCGTTGCTGACGATCAGGTATTCGACATGCAGCACCATATTGTAACGGGCTATCTGGTCAAAAACAGCCTTGCTGATGTTTATGTGGGGCGCTTTATACTCGACAATGACCAAAGGCTCCAGAAAACGGTTATAAGCGACCGTGTCGCAACGTTTGGCGGTTCCGTTCAGCTTGACCAGCACTTCGTTTGCCAACAGCTCTTTCGGGTAACTCTTCCGGGTGATCAGATAATTGACAAAATGCTGGCGTACCCATTCTTCGGGAGTCAGGGCCACATATTTTTGCCGTACGGGATCGAAGATTGTACGTTTTCCATCTTTTTCTGCCACTTTAGGTGCGAAACCGGGTAAGTTTAATGCAAGCATTTAGTATATTTGTTCTTTTATTCTGTGAAAAATAGACCATCAAAGGTAGTGATTTATGAAAACAAAACAAGAAATTGTCGAAAATTGGTTGCCACGCTATACGGAACGGAAACTGGAGGATTTCGATAAATATATCCTGCTTACCAACTTTACGAAGTATGTGGAGCTGTTTGCCAACCATTTTAACGTGCCGATCTTAGGACTGAAAAACTCCATGCCTAACGCAGCTGCCAATGGCATCACGATTATCAACTTCGGGATGGGAAGTGCGAATGCGGCGACAATCATGGATTTGCTATCGGCAATAAAGCCGACGGCCGTGCTCTTTCTGGGAAAATGCGGAGGATTGAAGAAGGCAAACAACCTGGGAGACTATGTCATGCCGATTGCGGCTATCCGGGGAGAAGGGACTTCGAACGAATACCTGCCGGCAGAAGTGCCGTCGCTCCCGGCTTTCTCGATGATGCGTGCCATCTCGTCCGCCATACGTGACCGGGGAAAAGACTACTGGACCGGGACCGTCTATACGACGAACCGGCGGGTATGGGAATATGACAATGATTTCAAAAACTACCTTCGCCGTACGCATGCCACCGGTATCGATATGGAAACGGCCACCTTGTTCACGGCAGGCTTTGCAAACGAAATCCCGACAGGTGCCTTATTGATGATTTCCGACAAACCGATGGAAGAAGACGGAGTGAAAACGGAAGCCAGCGACCGGGAGGTGACCCGGAACTTTGCGGAAGAGCATGTGATGTTGGGGGTGGAAGCGCTTCGCCAGATTATTGATGGAAAAAAGACGATCCGACACATCCGTTTCAGTTGGTAATTTTAATTGGAATCACACGCAAATATGGCAAAAAAAGAATATACATACGAGGAAATATGTCGGGATATTGTCGCTAAAAAATTCGCACCTGTCTATATAATGATGGGCGACGAACCTTTTTTTATGGATCGGATAACGGACCTGCTTCTCGAAAATGTATTGGAAGAATCCGAACGAGATTTTAACCAAATTATCATGTATGGAGCAGATACGGATGCGGCATCTATAATTAATGCGGCACGTCGTTTTCCGATGATGTCAAAATATCAGTTAGTAGTTGTCCGGGAAGCTCAATTAATTCGAGATATCGAGCTTCTGTCGAACTATGTCAAGAACCCGTTAATGTCGACTGTTCTGGTCATCAATTATAAATATAAAAACCTGGATCGCCGCAAGTCGCTGGCTTCTGCGACGGATAAAATCGGAGTGCTGTTCGAGTCCAAAAAGATTCCCGACTACAAGATGCCGGCCTTTATCACTTCTTTCATGCAACTGCGTTCGATAGGAATAGACGGAAAGGCGGCACAGATGCTTTCAGATTTTCTTGGAAACGACTTGAGCCGCCTGAGTAAGGAATTGGATAAACTGGCACTGATCTTGCCTGAAAAAGGCGCAAAACGCATCACGCCGGAGCTGGTGGAGCAGAATATCGGGATCAGTAAAGAATACAATAACTTCGAGCTGATAAAGGCACTTGCCGTGAAAGATGTATTGAAGGCGAACCGCATTGCCCGCTACTTCGAGAAGAACCCGAAAAGCAATCCGATCCAGATGACCCTTCCTGTATTATTTAACTATTTCTCGAACCTCCTGATTTGCTACTATACGAAGGATCGTTCCGAAACCGGCCTGATGACGGCACTCGGACTTCGGGGAACATTTCAGGTTAAGGATTATCTTTTAGGAATGCGAAACTACTCGGCGATGAAGGTGTTCAACCTGATCAGCGATATCCGTCTGACGGATGCCCGTTCGAAGGGAGTGGAAAACACATCCGTATCCGATGCCGAGCTTTTAAAGGAATTGCTCTACAAAATCCTGCATTAAAACGATTTTCACACTTGATTAGCCCAAAGAAGAGGCTTTTTGTCTGGAACAACAGGAAAGTTGAACCGGATAAAAAGCCTCTTTTTCTTGTTTATCAGTCTTTTATCATTGATTTTACCCTCTTGAGATTTTAATATTTGTCTTTTCCCTAATATCAGTTCACAAAAATCTCCCAAATGAGAAGGATTAGAGGCCGAACGTTACAAAAATTATTCATTCCATTACGAGACGAGAATAAATAGGGACACTTTGTCAGTAAACAAAATCACTCCCTCTTAGTAATGTGTTTAATTGTGAACAATACAGTGCTATGTTATAAATGTGAACTTCGACTTTTTGCATAAAAGAGAGGTTATGTTGGTTCGTTTTGTATACAAATAATAAAGGTGTAACATTTGTTCTTGTTTACATTACTATCTTGAACAAGTAAAAATAAAACATTTATCTCTACTTTATGTTTTCGGCATAAATAATCATAAGCCACCCTATTATGTCGAATAATTAATCTAATACATTAATTATTCTGCTACATATGTAACAAATGTGGGTAAACAGGAGCTTTTTTTCAGATTGTACCTATCTATAACAAAAAGAATAACAATAAAATAAATATTATTTGTAAAGTAAAACTTTAATATGTTTATTACGCTAAAACAATCGGTTTACAATTATACCACAAACATTTGTTACTATTTGATTACAATTATAACGGTTTAAGTTTATATAATTGAATTGCACAATTGAGAATTATGGTGTATATTTGTATCATCATTGATTTGTATACATTTTGTACTATACAAACAGACATAATGGCAGTATTTCTATAAATAAATCAGGATTTACAAAAATGATAGAACGTATTACTCAAATAATGGAACGTGAAGGCTTGACTCCTTCTAAATTTGCAGAAGCAATCGGTATCCAGCGTTCAGCAATGTCGCATATTTTGAACGGAAGAAATAATGTAAGTCTGGATGTCCTTATAAAGATTCTGGGTCGATTCACTTATGTGGATTCCGACTGGCTCCTTTTCGGCAAAGGCGAAATGATTCGGGATCATGTGTTGACACAGCCCGATTTGTTCTCGAATACGGCAATAAATCCGCCCGAAGGTCAAGTTGCTCTCGAATATCGCAAGGAAATGAGGGTTGATACACCTGTAAACAGTGTCAAACAGCCTGTTGTTGAGCATATTATACAACAAGAAACAACTACCAGAAAAATAAGTAAAATAATGGTGTTTTATACCGATAATACATTTGACACTTTTATTTCTGAAAAGAACAAGAAAGAATAGCTTGCTTTGGTTTATATACCATATTCATGTATCTTTGTATAAGAATTAGACTAATCATATTATATGAAGAAGTACATGCTTGACATGAAGGTGACTGAAAACTGCAACCTTCACAAAAATTACTGCCTGCTTAAACTAACATCTGATCAGATCCTGCCGGATATGTTGCCGGGACAGTTCGTTCAGGTACGCGTGGATAACTCTCCGACCACATTTCTTCGTCGTCCGATCTCAATTAATTATGTTGACAGAACGACAAATGAACTGTGGTTGCTCGTTCAGTTAGTTGGTGACGGGACGCGCCGGATGGCCGAGTATAAGCCGGGCGATATTATTAATATCATGCTGCCTTTGGGGAACGGTTTCACGTTGCCAGCCACCGATAAAGGACAGAAACTTCTGCTGATCGGCGGCGGTGTCGGGACGGCTCCGATGTTGTACCTGGGTGCAATCCTGAAAAAAGCCGGTTATACACCTACGTTCCTTTTGGGAGCCCGTTCTAAAGAGGATGTGTTACAATTGAAACAGTTCGAACAGTTTGGAACCGTGTATGTTACAACAGAAGACGGTTCATTGGGCGAAAAGGGATATGTAACCAATCATTCCATCTTGAAAGATGTACATTTCGACCAGATTTACACTTGTGGCCCCAAACCAATGATGATGGCTGTTGCCAAATATGCTCACGCAAACTCTATTGCATGCGAAGTATCTCTTGAAAACACAATGGCTTGTGGTATAGGAGCTTGTTTATGCTGCGTGGAGAAGACTAAGGATGAACATCATGTGTGTGTATGTACTGAAGGACCTGTATTTAATATAGAAAATTTGACATGGCTGAATTAAACGTAAACATCGGTAATTTACAATTGAAGAACCCGGTCATGACGGCATCGGGTACTTTCGGATATGGCATTGAATATTCGGACTTTATGGATATCTCCCGTTTGGGCGGTATTTTTGTGAAAGGAACAACGATCCAGCCACGCGAAGGGAACCTGTATCCCCGTATGGCGGAAACCCCTTCGGGAATGTTGAATGCAGTAGGTCTGCAGAATAAAGGAGCACAATATTTTGTTGATCATATTTATCCGAAGATTAAGGATATCGATACGAACATGATTGTAAATGTAAGCGGTTCCTCTGTAGAAACGTATGTGGAATGTGCTGAAAAGATAGCGGATCTGGACAAGATACCGGCTATCGAACTGAATATTTCCTGTCCGAATGTAAAGCAGGGAGGCATGGCTTTCGGAGTGACGACAAGTGGGGCAAGCGAAGTAGTGAAGGCTGTCCGTAAGGTTTATCCGAAGACCCTTATTGTAAAACTTTCCCCTAATGTGACCGACATCACGGAGATCGCTAAGGCGGTCGAAGCCGAGGGAGCTGATTCCGTTTCATTGATTAATACCATGCTGGGAATGGCCATTGACGCGGAGAAGCGTAAACCGGTGTTATCTACAATAACCGGCGGTCTTTCCGGCCCTTGTGTAAAGCCGGTTGCCTTACGGATGGTATGGCAGACTTATAAGGCGGTGAAGATTCCTATTATCGGTCTGGGCGGTATTTCAAACTGGAAAGATGCAGTGGAGTTCATGCTGGCCGGAGCTACGGCAATCCAGATCGGAACCTACAATTTTATAGACCCTGCCGTTGGCATAAAGGTTATTGAAGGGATGGACGATTATTGTAACAGACACGGATTTTCGTCTGTCCGCGAATTGACCGGAGCTTTGAATGCATAAAGAAAAAGGATGAAATAATCCTTTTCGGAATAACATATTAAGGAAAAGCTGGTAAAACGACTTATTTTATGCGTTTTACCGGCTTTTTTATTGTGTTTTTTTATTTCTTGGAACATTATTATTCCAATAATTATAATATCTTTGTTCGTAAATAAAATAAACCTTGGAATTGTAATATCTATTTAATAAATTGTAGAAGAAAAACATGAAGATCAGACATCTTTTTTTGCTATGTCTAATAGCGATATCAGCAACGCTGAATGCAAATGGAAAAACTGTGATTCCAATTACGACCGATGATATTAGCCTTATTTATAAGGTTGATGATAAAAATGGTCGTTTGTATCAATCTTATCTGGGACAAAAACTGTCATTTGATTCGGATATCGCACAATTACCTCTCGGAAATGAAGCCTATCTGACACATGGTATGGAAGATTATTTCGAACCTGCCATCCGTGTTTTGCATAATGACGGCAACCCGTCCCTGCTCCTGAAATACGTCTCCCACGAAAGCAAACAGCTTCAGCCGGGAGTTAACGAGACGGTAATCCTTTTGAAAGATGATAAATACCCGGTCGAAGTGAAGTTGCATTTCATCGCTTATCCAAAGGAAAACATCATCAAGGAATATGCCGAGATTTCACATCAGGAGAAGAAGCCCGTAACCCTTTACAACTATGCTTCCTCTTTGTTGCATTTGAACGGCAGCAAGTATTTTCTGACCGAATTTGCAGGAGATTGGGCACATGAAGTCAATATGAAGGAAACCGAACTGACTTTCGGCAAAAAGATGTTGGACACCAAATTGGGAAGCCGTTCCAACATGTTTTGTTCTCCGTTCTTTTTGCTTGCCCTGGACAGAAAAGCGGAGGAGAACGTGGGGAATGTATTATTCGGAACTATCGGATGGACAGGTAATTACCGTTTCACGTTCGAAGTGGACAACGAGAACGGCCTGCGCATCCTTTCCGGCATCAACCCGTATGCTTCGGAATACTCGCTGAAACCGAACGAAGTGTTTCGCACGCCGGAATTTATTTTCACCTACAGCACGGAAGGGAAAGGCAAGGCCAGCCGCGATTTCCAACGTTGGGCACGCAAGCATCAGTTGAAAGACGGAGAGAAATCCCGTATGACATTGCTGAACAATTGGGAAGCGACCTATTTTGACTTTAACGAAGACAAGTTGGTGAATATTATGGATGAAGCCGTCGCTTTGGGAGTCGACATGTTCCTGCTTGACGATGGTTGGTTTGCCAATAAATATCCTCGCAGCAGTGACCATCAGGGCTTGGGAGACTGGGAAGAGACCGTGACCAAGTTGCCTAACGGTATCGGAAAGCTGGTGAAGGAAGCAACGGACAGAGGCATTAAGTTCGGTTTGTGGATCGAGCCGGAAATGGTAAGCCCGAAAAGCGAATTGTATGAGAAACATAAGGACTGGGTGATCCATTTGCCGAATCGTGACGAGTATTACTTTAGAAACCAGATGGTTTTGGATTTGACTAATCCGAAAGTCCAGGATTATGTATATGGCGTGGTAGACAATCTGATGACGAAATATCCGGGTATCGCTTATTTCAAATGGGATTGCAACAGCCCGATAACGAATATCTACTCTCCGTATCTGAAAGACCAGCAGTCCCATTTATACATCGAGTATGTACGTGGTCTGTATAATGTGCTGGAACGGATCAAACAGAAATATCCGAATCTGCCGATGATGCTGTGTTCCGGTGGTGGTGGCCGTTGCGACTATGAAGCGTTGAAGTATTTCACTGAGTTCTGGCCGAGCGATAATACGGATGCCGTAGAGCGCATCTATATCCAATGGGGGTATTCTCACTTCTTCCCGGCTAAAAGCATGGCTGCCCATGTAACGAGTTGGGGAAAACAGTCGGTCAAGTTCCGTACGGATGTAGCCAGTATGTGTAAATTAGGTTTCGATATCCGTGTCCATGAAATGAGCCAGGCGGACCAGCAATATTGCAAGGAGGCTGTGGCTAACTTCAAACGCCTGAACGATGTTATTATGGACGGAGACCAATACCGTTTGCATTCGCCTTATGAAAACCAACACGCTGCCGTTATGTATGCCAACGGCAATGCGGACAAGGCAGTCTTGTTTGCCTTCGATATCCATCCGAGATATGCAGAGCCGATGCAACCTCTTCGTTTACAGGGGTTGAAGAAGGACGCCCGTTACGAGCTGAAGGAAATCAACCTGGTTCCGGGTACGCAATCCAGATTGTCCTGCAATGGCAAAACGTTCTCCGGAGAGTTCTTGATGAATGTCGGCATTCCTGTATTTTCAAGCCGGCCGACCAATAGTCATGTGATTGAAATTACAGAGGTCAAGTAATCAAACAAATATATTTATATTTGCATGTTACTAAAGCAATAAGTATGTTAGAACAGATAAACGACATATTACAAAACACGGTTATTACCCCCTATACGGCAGCCGTAAAGTTGTTGATCAGTTTCTTCCTGGGAGCTGTCATCGGGATAGAACGCCAGTTCAGGAGGCGGGAAGCGGGTATGCGAACCTTTACGTTGATCTGTATGGGTTCGACAGCAGCCATGCTGGTCTCTATTTGGATTCCTCAATGTTATCCCAATTTCTTGAATGGCGATCCGGGACGTATTGCGGCACAAGTGCTTTCGGGTATCGGTTTCCTCGGAGCGGGAGCAATTATCCAAAGCCACGGGAGTGTGCATGGACTGACTACGGCGGCTTGTATCTGGGTAATGGCGGTAATAGGTTTGGCTGTAGGAGCCGGAATGTATATTCCGGCTGCTATGGCGACTGTCATAACACTTTTCATACTGGTCAGTTTGGAACGTTTGGAGAGAAGAATGTTCCTGAATGGCGTCAATAAGATACTGACTATTACTTGCTCTACGGCAACACCCGATTTAAAGGCTGTCCGTAAAATATTGGAAAGTAAGGGCGTTTTTATCGTGAGTGTTTCTTTCGAAACATTTTATAAAGAGGACCGGTCCGTTATCACATACAAAGTGAACGTAAAAGCAATTTCCTCTTATACGAACTTATTCAACGAAATACGGAGTTTGGGTATTGTTACACAAATCAGATTGATGGCATAAGCCATCAATCCAATTCACCTTTCAGCATTTTCCCTGCAATGCGGGCCGAATCTTCAATAAATCTTCTACAGGGCCGCTTCTGATAATATTCTTGTGTACGGGCGGCGGGTGCCGGTGTTGTGGCTGCTGCGTCTTCAGGCGGCAAAAGCTGGCGACAGATGATCGTCCCGTGCTTTTCCTTAAATATATCAGCCATTTTCTGCACCATCGCATAATTTCTGGTGCGGGCTTCCTGATCGGTGATATCCAAAACCGGATATTTGAATCCCGCCAGCATAGCCATTGCACTGACTGTTCCGCAAATCTCACGCATACGGCCTACACCCCCTCCAAAAGAGACAGATATCTTCTTGGCTGTCTCCATATCCAAATCAAAGACATCCGAGTAAGCCAGAAAGACAGATTGTGCACAATTATAACCTGCTTCGAAATTTCGAGTCGCCCGGTTCGCTCGTTCCTCAATATCGATGTCTTTCATGTGGAATCCTTTGTTTTTAATATTCATAATCGACGCAAGCCCTGTCTGCCTTGACGGGACCGATGATGCCTTTGGCTACGGCTACATGTTCGGGATGGTTGGCATACGTGCTGACATCTTCAAGTGTGTCCAGCTCCGTAGTCAGGATGATATCCCATGTCTCTGCCGGGTTTACGTTAAAATCTACGCGGATCATGCGCAATACGTCAATTTTGTCGATCAATGCTTCTAATCCCGTTTTGATTTCCTGCATTTTGGCCTGTTTATCGGCCGGAGTTGCAAACTCCTTCAATTTGAACATTACGATGTGTCTGATCATTTTACTATTTATGATTTATGATTTATGATTTATGCCTATATAATAATTATACATCATAAATCGATTTCACATTCTTTCATCCAGATAGGAATCTTTGTAGCCCAAGAAGTACAGGATACCGTCCAGCCCGATCGTTGAAATGGACTGTTTGGCCGTAGCCTTTACTTTCGGCTTGGCGTGGAAAGCGATTCCGAGACCGGCAATACTGATCATCGGCAAGTCGTTGGCACCGTCTCCGACAGCGACCGTCTGGCGGATATCCACGTTCTCGACTTGCGCAATGAGGCGGAGCAGTTCCGCTTTGCGTTTCCCGTCCACTATGTCGCCGACATGGCGCCCGGTCAGTTTTCCGTTCTCCACTTCAAGTTCGTTGGCATAGACATAGTCGATGTTGTATTTCTGTTTCAGATAGTTGCCGAAATAGGTAAAGCCACCGGAAAGGATTGCAATCTTGAAACCTACCTTTTTCAATATACGCATCAAGCGGTCCACCCCTTCGGTAATCGGCAGATTCTCGGCTATTTCCTGCATAACGGAAACATCCAGGCCCTTCAACAAAGCACAACGTTGGCGGAAACTTTCACAGAAGTCGATTTCTCCCCGCATGGCTGCTTCGGTAATGGCTTTCACCTGGTCGCCGACACCGGCCCGGATGGCCAGTTCATCGATCACCTCCGTTTCGATCAGTGTCGAATCCATATCGAAGCAGATCAGGCGGCGCATGCGTCGGAACATACTTTCTTCCTGAAAAGAGATATCCATCTCCTGTTCGGCGGAAAGTTTCATGAAGTCGGCCTTCATCTGTTCCTTATCCCTCGGCGTACCGCGTACGGAAAATTCCACACTGGCTTTCGGCGTACGGGCATTCTCGTCCAAAGGGATACGTCCTGTCAGGCGTTTGATGTCGTCGATGTTCATATCCTGGTCGGCAACAATGCGCGTAACGCCGGCAATCTGCCGGGCAGTCAGTTTCCGCCCCAGGATCGTTATGATATACCGGTTCTTGCCTTGCATGGAGACCCATTGGTTATAAGCCTCTTCGGTGATGGGGTTGAAACGGATGTTCACATCGAGTTCATAGCTTTTGAAGAGCAGCTCTTTCAGGATATTTCCCGAATTGCCTTCGCTACTTTGAAACAAGATGCCCAAGGAGAGATTGCTATGGATGTCTGCCTGGCCGATGTCCAGAATAACCGCATTATTCTGGGCCAGTATCTCGGTTAGGGCGGCAGTCACTCCCGGACGATCCGTGCCATTTATGTTTATCAGTATTATTTCGTCTTTTTGTTCCATACTTATTGTAATTGTAAGGCGAAGAAACGAATAATTCTTTTAACTAAAAAGTGTTTTCCTAAAATAATACCGCTTTATCATAGATATGGAATAAGCGTTATATAGATACCTGTGATGATGGCAGAAGTGATAACACCGGAGATGTTGGCGCCTAAAGCGTCTCCCAAAATGAAGGAATCGGGGTTCTCCTTGCTGACCAATTTCTGCGCCACCTTGGCCGTGGTCGGTACGCAACTTACGGCTGCGATGCCGATCACCGGATTATAATTGCCTTTCTTGATGAAATACATGACATATCCACCAATGATACCACCGATGCCGGACAATAATAAAGCTGCGATACCCAAGACCAGGAGTTTCAAGATTTTCGGATCGAGCAATAGCTTGGCGTCGCAAAGGACTCCCAACAGCAGGCCCAACATGAAAGTCGAACCATACAGAAGCGGACCGCTGACGAAATCATAAATATGCTTCATGCCGGATTCGCGGATCGCAACACCCAGAAACAGGGAGAAGAACAGCGGGGAAGCAACTGGAAACAGAAAACACAGCACCGCGCATAAGATTACGGAAAAAGCCAGCTTTACTTTGGCATCATAGGTTTTGGGCGCCTTTTTTGTCGTCATCTTGATTGCACGCAGGCGTTTGGGAATCAGTAGTTTCACCAGATACGGATAGCCTCCGTAGGTAAGTCCGAGATAGAGATAGGCAACTACCGTGATCGGCACGAACAGATGCTTGGCCAGCACGAGTGAAGTGAACAATACCATCGGGCCGTCGGCTCCTCCAACCATAGCTACGGAGGCGCTTTCTCCCAAATTCAAACCGATGGCGGAGGCAATCGGGAGAGTCAGGAATGTACCCAGTTCGGCACACAGTGCCAGGAACAGGCTTGCAAACGGTTTTTGCAACAGGTAGCCGACGTCCAGCAGCGTACCGATTCCCATAAACACAAAACAGGCTATCAATCCGTTGCTGAATGTCAGCGTATAGACCGGTTGCAGGAAGTCGATCTGCATGACGTTCATCAATTCGTCCGTGTCGGAAAGCATCGGGTCTAGGAAAAGGTTGCCCAATGTACCGCCCGGCATAATCAGCGTACCGCAATTGATTGCGATCATACCTAATCCCATCGGGATCATAACCATCGGTTCGAGCACATTTTTCCAACCCAGATAGACCAGCAACCCACCTAAAAAGATCAGAAATATACGGGCCGCAGCCAATAGCCATCCACCGGCCACCATTGTCCCAAAACCTTGGAACAGTCCTAAGAAATCTATATTTTCCATATTGCCAGTTACGTTTTTTTATTCTTCAGGAGAAAGAGATTTGTTTTTATTTGAGTTTCGTTTCTTCATGATCTGTCCTTTCTTTTTCAGATGCATGAAGTGGCTGTCATGAGGGTAGTAATAGTCGATCAAGTTGAGTTGCGATATTCCGTGGCTGACACCATGATAGTAGCCTTCAGGTCTTATATTGGCCAGATCCGGATTCTCGCCTCTTGCGAAGTCTTCGCGTTCGTCGTCGAGTTGCTCTGTCCCTTCGGGAGAAACAAGGCCTAACAGTTCACCGAGCTTGACACGGAGCTTGTTTATTTTGTTGAATTGCGCCAGTTCGGCAGCATGCGAGTGATGATATTCCAGGGAGTCGGCCCAAAAAGCAATACCTTTGATGACACCGGCGACAAAAAGGCCGATGACAAAGGTAAGGCCCATCATCTCCAGCGTAGAAATGAATAGACTTAACATAAATTCTTGATTAAAATAAACGAATAACAATTCTGCTCCCGGTGCAAATGCCGGAAGTAACGTAAAATCACCAAGTTCCCGGAGAGTGCTAAATAATAATTTTTCGGAGTGTGTAGACCCAATGGCCTGCACGTATGCGGAGAGAAGAGAATTTTAAGGATTGTACGATTCGTAAAGTCTCGGAAGTTTTGTTGAGCAAGTCTTGTTCTTTTTGCAGAAACACTTCAAACTGCCTGGACACTGTTTTTGCCAGCCGTTTGTAGTTCTCCTGCAAGACCTGTGAACGGGGCGCCACGCAAAGCCCGATACATGAGAACCGGGATATTTTTCCGTAATCGAGCTGTTCCTGCTCTGTACCGGAATCCGGCAACCTGTCAAGGATTGCCACGACGGCGGAAGGTAAGGGGGATGCGCTGTTTTCTTCGGTTGCAATCTTCCCTTCCTGCACGAACAGGCAGATCAGAGATAATATGAACAACATCTTCTTTATCACGGCACAAAATAGAAATAGTTCTCGAGTATATAACTTCCGGAAAGGGATAAAAGTTGTAAAAAAATCAGATAAAAACACGAGAGAGTGTCTCGCAAATACAATGCGGGGCACTCTCTCTCTTATTGTGTTGGTTTTGTTTTTTTATTTTTTTACGGCTTCTACGTCTTCTGCGTGGAGAGGGATCTTTTTACCTAACAGGCGGGCGCCGTTTTCGGTGATCAGGTAGTCCTCTTCGTTGCGGATACCGCTGAAATCCTTGTATGTGAAGAGCTTGTCGTAGTTGATGAATTCAGTGAACTTGTTCTGGCTTCTCCAGAGGTCCATCAGTTCGGGGATGAAATAAACACCCGGCTCGATGGTCAGGACAAAGCCCGGTTCCAATTTGCGTCCGAGGCGGAGAGACTTGCGTCCGAACTCTGTGCTTTTCGGCTGGCCGTCATACCCGACATACACTTCGCCGAGGTTTTCCATATCGTGGACATCCAGTCCCATCATGTGTCCCAAGCCGCAAGGCATGAACATGGCATGAGCGCCGGCTTTTACGGCTTCCATCGGGTCGCCTTTCACGAATCCTAAGTCCTTCAAGCCTTCCATGATCACTTTGCAGGACAATTCATATACGTCGACAAACGGGATACCCGGACGCAAAGCTGCGACAGCCGCTTCGTGGGCGGCAACCTGGATATCGTAGATCTCGCGTTGACGAGGCGTGAATTTGGCATCGGCAGGAATCGTGGACGACATATCGCCGGCATATCCCATCTCCGTTTCGGCGCCGGCATCGAGCAGAAGCATGTCACCGCTCTTGATCATGTTGCTATGATCGTGGTTGTGCAAAGTCTGTCCGTTGATCGTCGCGATGATCGGGAAGGAGAGTTCGTAATTGTTTGCAAAAGCCACTTCGGCAACGGCGGCAGCCACTTCGCTTTCGCGGATGCCCGGACGGACGGTGCGCATGGCAGCCAGATGCATGTCGGCAGTCACGATACAGGCCTTTTCTATTTCGGCAATTTCTTCTTCGCTCTTATAGTTACGCTGGTTGACTACGCCCATGATGAAAGGAACGGAAGGTTTTTCGGCTCCCGGAACGATGCCTAACCATTGGAACAGCTTGATCTGATGTTCGGCACGGTAGGTCGGCAGGTAATGGATCGGCTGGCCTTTTTGCTGCGCGTTCTTCAGATAAGCTTCGATTTCCTTGAACGGACGGACTTCGGTGATACCGGCGGCTTCGCTCTTTTCCTTCAGCGTCGGTTGTGTTCCCATCCAGACGATCGCGTCGATCGTCAATTCGTCGCCGAAGATGATCTCCCGGTCGTTGTCGATATCGATGATGGCAGACAATCCGGCGTAGGGAAGTCCGAAGAAATACAGGAAAGTAGAATCCTGGCGGAAATGGTATGTGTTATCGGCATAGTTCATGCCGGACTCATCGTTGCCTAAAAATAACAGCAGGCCGGAACCTATCGTCTGTTTTAATTTAGCCCTGCGGGCGATATAAGTTTCTTTAGCGAACATGATATTATAAATTTAGTTTAATGCTACCAAAGATAGGAATAAATTGTAATCCGTATATATATTCGGAGGCATTATTTTTTTAGTATCCCTATGCAAAGTAGAGCTTGGCGTTCTTTTTCCGATCCGGGATGGCGGGCAGGCCGGCGAGGGTGTGCCCTTCAGTCTGCATTGAATATCAGGTCCTAACCTTTTTTGCTAGTCTTTGTCAGGTAGTAGTTGTAACGTTCCATCACTTCACGCACATAGTTGAAGGTTTCCGAACCACGCAGGTAGCCGTGTTTGCAGACCGGATCGTTGTAGTATTCCGGATCGTTTTTCAGCCGGATATATTCGGCCACATTGTCATCCCAGACATACGGATTCTTGCCGTATTTCTCGGCCAAACGTTGCGCGTCGTAAACATGCCCGATTCCGGCATTGTAGGCTGCCAGCGTGAACTTGATCTTTTCGACCGGATCGGTCACCTTTCCGAATCCCTGGCGAAAACGGCGCAGGCAATCCACGCCTGTGCGGATGCCCGTATCGGGGTCTTTCAGTTCGTGAGGTGTCACACCTAAAGCCTTGGCTGTATTCGGCATGATCCCCATCAGTCCTTCCGCGCCGGCCCATGAGACGACGTCCGGATTGAAGCGGGATTCTTGGTAGCTGATCGAGGCAAGCAACTGCCAGTTCCATCCGATGTTTTTGGCATGTTTGCGAAAGAGTTCGTCGTAAGGCGAGACATGGCCGTTCTTGACTTCCGGCAGTTCAGCTGTGACGGGTTGTTTGCCCAGTTCGAAATAACGTTTCGTCAAAGCTTTGTAGACATGCGTTGCCGCCTTGTCGGTTGCCCAGGTGTCGATGGCTTTGGCCAGTTCGGGACTGCTTTTGCGTACGACCCATGAGGAACGTTGCATGAAGCTGATCTTCAGCGAAACGTTCAGGTTCCAGAAATAAGTTTTATTCAGGCGGGCTATGTTCTCATTGCTTACGGTGTAAGGAATTTCTCCCTGCGAAACCATGCCGATCAGATCCTCCGTCGTCACCGTGTCGGCATCCACTTCGTGAATCCGTATGCCGCCGCCCAGTTCGACATCGAGGTTTTTCAGCCGTTCGAAGTATTTGGTTCCCGGCTTTGCATAGACATCTTTTCCGAGCAGTTCCGTCACGTCGGTGATCACCTTGTCGCCTTTGTTGGCACGTTGGACCAGCACTTGGCAGTCTTGCTCTTCCCGTCCGCAGTAGATCAGCTTTTCTTTCATGCGGTTGCTGATCTGGACCGGGTAGGCGACTACATCCGCCTCGCCTGCTTCCAGCATCTCGATCAACTTCGTAGGGCTTTCTGCAACCTTGATGTTCAATTTCAATCCTTCCGAACGGGCAAAATCCTTGATCAGCTCATATTCGTAACCCATCGGCTGCATCTTATACTGGAAATAGGAAGTCGAGCTGTATAGCGTGACGGCGGTTATTTCGCCCTGCGCTTTCAGTTGCGGCAGGTCGATCGTCACGTTGTCATCCTCCTGTCCTTGTTCCTGCCTCGCACGATTGCAGCCGGACAACAACAGCGTCACAAAAAACAAGAGGATGACCTTTTTCATTTCTTAATTCTTATTTTTCCAATTTCTCCAAGAGGACTACGTTCTCCACATGATGCGTATGCGGGAACATATCGACCGGTTGTACCTTCTTGACGGCATATTTCACGGAGAGCAAGCTCAGGTCGCGTGCCTGTGTCGCCGGGTTGCAGCTCACATAAACGATACGTTCCGGCTCGGCAAAGAGGATCGTGTTGATCACGTCGTCATGCATGCCGGCACGGGGCGGGTCTGTGATGATAACATCCGGACGGCCGTGTTGGTTGATGAAATCCTGTGTCAGGATGTCTTTCATGTCTCCGGCATAGAACAGTGTATTTTCGATCTTGTTCAGTGCGGAGTTGACTTTGGCGTCTTCGATTGCTTCGGGCACATATTCGATGCCGATCACTTTCTTTGCCTGGCGGGAGACGAAGTTGGCGATCGTGCCGGTTCCGGTATACAAGTCGTAAACCATTTCGTTTCCGGTCAGCCCGGCAAACTCGCGGGCAACCTTATACAGCTCGTAAGCCTGTTCGCTGTTGGTCTGGTAGAATGATTTCGGACCGACTTTGAACCGGAGCCCTTCCATCTCTTCGATGATATGATCTTTTCCGCGGAACACGAGAACGTCCTGGTCTGTAATCGTATCGTTGCATTTTCCATTAATGACATACATCAGTGACGTTATCTCCGGGAACTGCTCGGCAACATAGGAGAGAAGCGCTTCGCGACGTTCCACATCTTCGTGGAAGAACACCAACACCACCATCAGGTCGCCTGTCGAAGCGGTGCGGATCATTAATGTACGCACAAACCCTTCCTGATTACGAAGGTCGAAGAACGGATAACCTTCGTGTGTCAGACAATATTCCTTGACCGCCAGACGGATACGGTTCGATATGTCGTTCTGCAACCAGCATTTGTGAATGTCGAGCACCTTGTCGAACATTCCCGGAATATGGAAACCTACCGCATTCATGCAATCGAATTTGGCTCCGGTTTTCACCTCCTCTTCCGTCAGCCATTTCTTGTTTGAGAACGTAAATTCGAGCTTGTTACGATAGAAAGTCGTGTGTTTGGAACCTTTGATCGGTAGGATTTCTTCCATCTCGATCTTGCCGATGCGCGTCAGGTTGTCGATAACCTGTTTGTGTTTGTAGCGAATCTGTTCCTCGTAGGGAAGATGCTGCCATTTACAGCCGCCGCATACGCCGAAATGTTCGCAGAACGGTACGGCACGCAGGGGCGAATATTCATGAAAATGTACTGCTTTTCCCTCCGCATAACTATGTTTCTTACGTGTCAACTGTATGTCGATGACATCTCCGGGGGCGACAAAAGGTACGAATACCACCATGTCGTTCACTCGTGCGATAGCCTTTCCCTCTGCGGCTACATCTGTTATTGTTACCTTTTCCAATAAAGGCAACTGCTTCTTATTTCTTGCCAAGATGATTAATTTTTAATTTTTGCGCAAAGATAGAGATAAAATACATCGTAAAATACTTTGCGCAAAAGATTTTGACTATCCATTATGAGGCTACCCTGCCTTTTCCCGGCTTTCGAAAATAACCGCCATATGCTCCAATGCCCAACCGACAAGGCTTTCGATGTGTGGCATCAGCGTTTGGCCGGTTTCCGTAAGTTGGTATTCGACCCTGGGCGGGACTTCGGCGTAGACCGTTCTCGAAACAAGCCCGTCGGTTTCCAACGTCCGGAGCGTGACGGTCAGCATACGTTGGGAAATGTCGGAAATCGTTTTTTGGATGTCGCTGAAACGCATCGTGCCGTTTGCGTTCAGAGTGACCATGACAAGCATCGACCATTTGTCGCCGAGCCTGCACAAGATGTCCCGGATGGGACAATTTCCTGTCGGATGAAAATTTTTCATTTTTTTTGTTTTTACTAGCGCCTTGTGTTTCAATAATAGTTACATTCGTGTAAGTAGCTTATTCAGAGGTGCGTTCTTGTTTTACCGAATCAGACTGCTTATCTTTGCTGCACAAAGGTAATAAACTTACCAAAAAGAACTAATGTGTCACTAAAATTATTATTATCATGGCAAAGAAAGTAGCAGTTTTGGCAGTGAATCCGGTTAACGGATGTGGATTGTTCCAGTATCTGGAAGCATTTTTTGAAAATGGCATTTCTTATAAAGTGTTTGCCGTCAGCAATTCGAAGGAGATTCGTACAAACTCCGGTATCGCTTTGACCGTAGACGATGTCATCGCAAACCTGAAGGGTCATGAAGATGACTTTGATGCGCTGGTATTTTCATGTGGAGACGCTATACCGCAGTTTGCCCAACATGCAGGAGAACCGTACAACCAGGACCTGATGGCTGTCCTTGCAGCGTTCGGGCAAAAAGGGAAAATCATGATCGGCCATTGTGCCGGAGCAATGCTGTTCGACATGGCAGGTGCTATCGATGGAAAGACGGTTGCTGTCCATCCGCTTGCAAAGCCGGCTATACAAAAAGGAAAGGCAACAGACAACAAGTCTGAAGTCGATGGTAATATTTACACGGCTCAAGATGAAAATAGCATCTGGACAATGATGCCCCAGGTGCTCGCAGCCTTGAAATAAGAAACAGATTGTTTGCTCCGGATTTCCAACCGGTTTGGCGGTGCTAAACTGTCAAATAGCATAAAGTAAAAGGCGGTGTGTCAAATTTATTTTTTTTGACACACCGCCTCTCTTTTTGTATTTATTCGACATCGTCTTTCTTTTTCTTTTTTGAAGGAAGGTCCGGTATGTTTTTCCGGACGAAACGCTTGAAACTGCTTAGAGAGACCTTGTAATAATCGGCTAATTCGCTATACTTCGCATTTTCTTCTTTCAGTTCTCTTTCGATCTGTTTCTTCTGGGAAAGGAGAAAATCGGTTTTGAGGCTTCCTAAAGGACGTCCCAATTTCGTCCCTTTATTCTTGCTGGCCATCAGTGCTTCTTTCGTACGGGTGGAAATAAGCTTGCTTTCTATTTCGGAAACAAGCCCGAATGCGAATGCCTGTGTTTTGCCGTTATTTTCGTTATCTTCAAACAAATAGCCTTCCTTGATGCTGTAAAGCGTCACTTTCTTTTCGAGGCACAACAAAATGAGATGCATGATCTCCATCAATTTCCGGCTGATCCGGGTAACATCGGCTACGATAACAGTATCGCCTTCCTGCAAAGTCTTTATCACGTATTCGAGCCGGTTTTCCCCTTGGAAAGAGTCTTTAGCACATTTCAACCATTTATCAATCTCAATTTTCTTTGCTTTTGCAAATTGCTCGATTGCATTTTTCTGGTTCTCCGCTTGTTGTTTATTTGAATATGTACGTATATAAGCGATTGTCATAAATTCTTAATTATTTAAATTTTGTTTCATTATTTGATATATAACAGATTGGTATGCAATATGTTTATCCAGAAAGTCAATAAAGGGGAGGGATACACATTGTTGTAATGATCTCCTAAATTGATGCGAATGTACGCAAATAAAAAAAGCAATGAAATATTTGGTAGTTAAAAATAAATATATACCTTTGCACCGCAATCAAAAATAAAGGAATTGCAAAAACGGGGTGTAGCGCAGTCCGGTTAGCGCACCTGCTTTGGGAGCAGGGGGTCCCAGGTTCGAATCCTGGTACCCCGACGTTGAGAAAAAGGAGTTACTTAATCAAGTAGCTCCTTTTTTTGTATCAAATACTTCCATTGTGTTTTTGTATGCTCTCCGATCTGTATTGGCAAAAGACTTTCCACTGTTGAATTAAATACTCGACAAAAATTTTGCAAAAGAAACTATATCTCCCTCAACACTTGCTCTTTCGAGGGTTGCCATGTATTCATCCCGCCTTTCCACGGGGATAATCAGCCAATCGTAACCGCCCGATGCCAACATGGTATTCATTAAGAACCGTCCGATACGACCGTTTCCATCCATAAAGGGATGAATATAAGTAAACAGGAAATGTCCTAAAACGGCTCTTACGCAGGCTTCCGGTTCTTCTTTAAGCAATTCGAACAAAGTGGCCATGGCATCACGAAGTGCACTTGGATTCAGAGGCGTGTGCATTGAGTTACGAATATAGACTTGATGGGAACGATAACCGACAATATCGGAAGGTTTGACAATACCCGCCGTTACGCAGGGCATGAACATTTCGCTGTGCCATACGGCTAAGTCCCGTTCCGCTACCTCTGCACTATTATTACCTTTGAAAATATCGGATACGCTCTTTTTGACTTCTTGAAAAGCTTGCCAATAACCACGTGCAGCAAGCGCATTTTTTGAATCCATATCTTCTCCATCCGGTTTCCATGCGCCGCTTTTTACTTTATTTATTAATTCGTCAGTAACCCGATACCCCTCGATAGACAGGGAGTGATAAGCATCCAACTTATATCGGGTTTCCATTCGCTCTAAAAATTCTTTGACGGAAAGATTACTTTTAAGCCGAGTGAAATTGGCTACAACATCCTCTCTCATATTCTGCCACATTAAACGTAAACGGGTGGTGTATGGAGATTGTGAAACTTGAATTTCCATCACCTTTTCAAACGGGTCTTCTTCATAAACGGTATAGCCCATACGCTTCATTGTTCCAGCAATTTCATTGGCAATGTCCGTCCGCCCGATATTACGGAATGCGCCAATCACCCTGCCTGCTCGGACTGTTTGCCCGGTATCTACCAATATCTTCAAAATATCTGAACTATCATGAACCATTGCAAGGGCAGTCCGCATCGTTAGTGCATCATTGCGATACATGGTAGGCGTAGCTACAATAATAGCTTCCGCCAATGTATAAAGATTGAGATTATACAGATTATTCGTATCAATCTTCGAGGGTAATTCCGCCTCTAAATTGAAAATGGAAGTCGGAGGAATTAACGAAACCATATAATCATTGCCTTTAGGTGCTCTTATAAGAACTTGGTTAGGTATGGTGGTAGCACCTGTATATATCGACAACGATTGTTCGGCAGATAGACACCACTCATTGCCATAGCGTTCATTTGCATAACGGGTAATAAAGTTCCAAAACGAAGCAAACCACGCCGTACTGTCGCCCGGCATCGCTCTTGGGTCGGTAACCACATACCAGCCTTTTATGATGGGTTTGAGAAAATGATTATCAACCAATCTTTTTATGTGTGTCCGGGATAAGTCGCTATTTTTAATTATCATAAAATCCTCACCCCGTTGTACTTGTTTCAGTGCATCCAAAGAAGATGCTAATAGCTCTGCTATTGTTGCCATTGTCTTGATTCTTTTATGTATTACACGGATATTGTGTTTTTGTATTACACGAGTATTATGCTTTTGTATTACACGAATATTGTGCAAATGTAGTCAAATATACTTGAAAAACAAAGAAATATAGGATATCTCCAATATCAAAGATGCGTTTTTAACGTGTTATAAATTAATAAATTGTATATTTGCGATGCCGAAAAATGTAGGCTTTTAGAATCGGCAAATACAACATTATGATCAGAAAAATTAGAGTTACGGATTATCCGCGTTTGATGGAGATTTGGGAAAGTGCAGTATTGAGTACGCATGATTTTCTTAAAGAAGAAGATTTTCTATACTATAAAGAACAACTTCCGGTATATTTTCAACATGTTGCTCTATTCGGTTTTGAGCAAGAGGGTATCTTAATCGGATTTATGGGAATTGCAGAAGGGAATCTTGAAATGCTGTTTATTGACAACAATTATCGAGGTACCGGAATAGGGAAAAAACTAATCACTTATGCCATCGATAATTTGCAAGTGACCAAGGTGGACGTGAATGAGCAAAATGGCCAAGCCGTCGGTTTTTATAAGCATATGGGCTTTAGCGTATACAAAAGATCGGCTTTAGACGGAGAAGGCAAAGAATATCCTATTTTACACTTACAGTTGTAGAATTTTTATTCGCGACGAATTTGTTGAAAAACAAAAGTTTGTATATCTTTGCGGCATGACAAAAACATGTAAATCGGATTTGGTTTAGTAAACAATCTGTTCCGGAAGAACAGATTGTCCTTTCGTTTGCTCTCGGATAGTCCTTTCCGAGGGTGGTTCTTTATATATTTATATTTCTTATTTTAATAATCGGCATACAATATGGTGTTGGGCATCATTATGTCTTTCACGTGTATGCTTTCTAACACATTACGATAATGAGTAACGAATGTAAAACTATCCACGAATTCGATTTTAATTTAATCTGTGAATACTTTTCGAATGTAGAACGTCAGGGACCGGGTAGCCCCGAAGTCACGATAAAGGCGTTGGGGTTTATTGACAATCTGACCACGGAATCCCGCATTGCCGACCTTGGTTGTGGTACAGGCGGGCAGACCATGACACTGGCACAAAACACTCCGGGACAGATTACGGGACTTGATCTCTTTCCCGACTTTATCAATATCTTCAACAGGAATGCCCGCACTTTTGGTTTGTCCGGCCGGGTAAAGGGAATCGTCGGTTCGATGCAGGAAACGCTGCCTTTCGAGAAAGAATCCGTAGACCTGATTTGGTCCGAAGGAGCGATCTATAATATTGGTTTCGAACGAGGTTTAAATGAATGGAGGCAATATCTAAAGAAGGATGGATATATTGCCGTCTCGGAGGCTTCGTGGTTTACCGCCGAACGGCCGGCAGAAATTTATGACTACTGGATGGCACACTACACGGAAATAGATACGATCCCGAATAAAGTCGCTCAAATGCAGAATGCAGGCTATATTCCTGTCGCAACTTTCATCCTGCCTGAAAATTGCTGGACGGAGCATTATTTTGCTCCATGTTGTAAAATGCAACAGGCTTTCCGGGAGAAACATCGAGGGAATAAGGCTGCTGAAGAACTGATTCTCAGTGAACGCCACGAAATGGAGTTGTACCACAGGTATAAAGAATTCTACGGATATGTATTCTATATCGGGAAGAAACTTTAGGCGGTTTTCCCACAAGAGTACCGAAATACAGTCGAAATACTGAGAAGAAATAGATTGTTTATCATTATATTTCGTACATTTGATGCAAGTGTAATCTGTTTATGACATTGTCATGTATATGTACGGCATTGCGGGGAAGCTTTTCGTCGTTGTCGTATATGTACACGGCATTGTCGAAAACAAATTACACTTGCATCTGATCTCGGATACATTGCCTGGCAACCGTGATGATATCGGATGGCGACAAGCGAGAGGTGGGATTTTGTTATCAATCAAATTGAAAAGAAGAGATGAAACGGGTACAATTCGGTATTTACCAAATGCCGGCAAAAAACGAACAGGGAACAAGTGAAAAGCGTGCGTATGCCCGGCTGATCAGTAAAGAGACGAAGAAGCTGGATGAGATTTGCTCGTTCATCAATGAGTGCTGTTCGGTCAACTCGGCCGACATCAAAGGGGTTTTGGATGCTTTGTCCAAGTATGTCGGGAGGGAACTGTCGTACGGTTCCTGTGTGGAACTGGACGGACTGGGGTTCTTCTCGCCTTCCTTGAAGACCGTTAAGGACGGCGTGAACGAGAAAGGCGAGGAGCTGTATAAAGTGAAGGTGGACGGCGTGAATTTCCGTTGCGCGAAGAAACTGAAAAAGAAGGTGTGCGAAAGCCAGCCTTTGAAGGTGAAGCGGACGAACGTGTCGAAGTTCAATTATGAGGGACGTAAGGCCAAGTTGATGGCTTATTTGGAAATGCACAACTTTATAAACCTGACCGATTACCAGAGGTTTGTGGGGTGCACGTATTATATGGCGAAAAACGATTTCAAAAAGTATGAGGAAGAAAAACTTGTACAGCGGCAAGGATATAAGACACATCGTGTATATATCCTTGCCACGGTACAAGAGGAATGATCCTTATGATCAGCAATTCTCCTTATGCAAATCCTTGCTTAACCGCATGGCGCAGAAGTTAGGGCCGCACATCGTGCAGTATTCGCCATCCGTCACGGCGCTGTCTTTGTAATATTGCAGGGCACGTTCCGGATCGAGAGACAGGTTGAACTGGTCTTTCCAGCGGAATTCGAAGCGGGCTTTGCTCAAGGCATTGTCGCGGACCTGTGCTCCGGGATGTCCCTTTGCCAGGTCGGCGGCGTGGGCGGCAATCTTGTAGGCGACGACTCCTGTGCGGACATCTTCCTTATCCGGCAAACCGAGATGTTCTTTCGGGGTGACGTAGCAGATCATCGCCGTGCCGTGCCAGGCAATCTGGGCGGCTCCGATGGCCGATGTGATATGGTCGTAGCCGGGAGCGATATCCGTGGTCAGCGGGCCTAACGTGTAGAACGGGGCATTGTGGCAGGCATACTGCTGCTCCTTCATGTTTTCCTGAATCTTATTCATCGGGACATGGCCCGGACCTTCGATGATGACCTGCACGAACTGGTCCCAGGCGATCTGTGTCAGTTCGCCCATCGTATGCAGCTCGGCAAACTGGGCGGCATCGTTCGCATCGTAGATGGAGCCCGGACGAAGCCCGTCGCCGATCGAAACGGCAATGTCATACATTTTCAATATCTCGCATATCTCGGCGAAATGCGTATACAGGAAATTCTCTTCATTGTGGATTTGCATCCATTTGGCCATGATTGAGCCGCCGCGTGAGACGATGCCGGTCAGGCGCGTCTGTGTCAGTTCGATATGTTTCTTGAGCAAACCGGCATGGATGGTGAAATAGTCGACTCCCTGTTCTGCCTGTTCGATCAGTGTGTCGCGGTAGATTTCCCAACTCAGGTCTTCTATCTTCCCGTTCACTTTTTCCAGTGCCTGGTAGATGGGGACTGTCCCCATCGGGACCGGACAGTTACGGATGATCCATTCGCGGGTTTCATGAATATTGTCGCCAGTCGAAAGGTCCATCAAAGTGTCGCCTCCCCATTTGCAACTCCATACGGCTTTTTCGATCTCTTCGTCGATGCCGGACGAGAGGGCGGAATTGCCGATGTTGGTGTTGATCTTCACCAGGAATTTCCGGCCGATGATCATCGGTTCGGCTTCGGGGTGGTTGATGTTTGCCGGGATGATGGCGCGTCCGGCGGCAATTTCTTTGCGGACAAATTCGGGAGTGATATATGATTTCAGTCCCAACGCCTCGATCTGTTGGTTTTCGCGGATGGCGACATATTCCATTTCCGGAGTGATGATGCGCCGTTTCGCATAATACAATTGGGTGATGTTTTTACCTGCTTTGGCACGGTAGGGCAGGTGTTGTTTCGGGAAACGGATGTGATCCAGCGAGGAATCGGCCAGACGTTGCCGTCCGTAATCGGAAGTCAGTTCTTCCAGGCGCATCAGGTCTTTGCGGCCTGCATACCAGGACTCGCGGATGCGGGGAATGCCGTTTTGCGTATTGACGGGGATTTTCGGGTCCGAATAGGGGCCGCTGGTGTCATAGACGATGACGGGATTGTTTTTTTTGTGAACCAGTTGCCCGTTCTCATCGCGTATGACGGTATCAAGTATTTTAATCTTTCTCATACCCACCTTTATGTTGTGGATATTGCCGGGTATGTAGATTTTTTCCGATGAAGGATACGTGATGCGTATTCTGTTTTTATTTGCCATAGTGTTATATATATTATTTATATTTTTGAATCGTCTCTGCGAGGGGCCGGTTTATGTTTGTTGATCTCCCGGATGAAACGCCGTGTTTCTTCGACCGGATCTTCGGCCTTGATGATCGCTCCGGAAACGGCGATGCCTTCTATTCCTGTTTCCATCAGCGGGGCAATGTCTTCAAATTCGATCCCTCCGATGGCAAAGATAGGAATTTCGAGGCCAGCTTCTCTACATTGCCCTATGATTTTTCGATACCCTTCCAACCCCAATATAGGGCTCAGGTTCTTTTTGGTCTCGGTGTAGCGATAAGGGCCCAGGCCGATGTAGGATGCTCCTTCCCGGTCTGCTTTCAGGATATCTTCGAACGTGTTGGCCGTTGCTCCCACAAGGAAGAGTTCCTCTTGTCCTTTTTCGATGATGCGGCGCCAGGCTTCGGAGACCGGCATGTCGTTTTTCCCTAAATGGACACAATGGATGCCGGCTTTGAAAGCCATCTCCAGATCATCGTCCAGGCAGCAGGTGCAAGCTGTCTGGCAATCGAACTGTGTAAAACGGGAGACAGCCTTGGCTACTTCCAAGTCCGGATTCTCCTTCATGCGGAGCTGGACCCAGGAACAACCGCCTTCGGTCACCATCTTGATTTCGTCCAGTTCGGTGTGTTTGTCCGTACGATGGGTGATGAACATCAACCGGTTTGTGCCGCTAAAACAGGCATATCTTCTTCTGCCGGCGGCACTTGTATATAAAAAATCATCTAATTCCATGCTTGTAGCTTTTTATATTGTGTGAGAATAGAGTGCTCTTGATCCGCCGAAGGATGATTTCCCCAGAGAGCCCCCAATACGGCAGCTCCCCCGAAACGGAAGGGACGCAGAAGCGGAAGCGTCGTCAGGTCTATGCCTCCTAAGGCTATGACTTTATCGTTGATGATCCCGGCCTCGGAAGCCAGCCTGAGTGTTTCCGTCTCAAAACCGTTTCCGTAACCTTCTTTGGATATGCTTTGAAAGATAGGGCTTAGAAACAGATAGTCGAGTTTACGGAACTGTTCGAGCTCTTCGATCGAATGGCACGAACGGCTGATTGTGCCGGCAAAACCATCCGGTGTCCGGCTGTTGCGTCTGTTCAGGTGCACGCCGCCCAAGCCGTATTCCATTGCCAGGGCGAAACAGTCGTGGAGCACGATTTTCGGATAGCAGGCATCCGGAAGCCGATCCAGCAACTTGCGCAGTTCATTTGCGTCGCTATCCGGTTTGCGCAGGTGCAGGCACTGCATTCCTTCGTCAAACAGATGTGAAAGAATGACCTCTTCTCCCCGGAAAAAGCGTGGCGAAGTAATGACAATCAGCTTTTTCATATTTTCATTTTTATGAGGGGAACGGGAGCGAAGAAGTGATCGAGGGGCCCGTGTCCGTGTCCGGTCTTCACATCGGCCCCGGCACGAAGGGCTGCCGTTATGTAATCTTTTGCCGCACGTACGGCCTCCGGCAACTCTTTGCCCAAAGCCATGTAGGCGGCAATGGCCGACGAGAGCGTACAGCCGGTTCCATGCGTGTTTTGAGTATGAATGGCCGGCACTGCCAGACGGAGCGGAGCTTCCTCGTCGCGTGTGAACAGGATATCGGCCATTTCTTTGCCTTCCAAGTGGCCGCCTTTCATCAATACGGCACGGCATCCCAGAGAAAGCAACTTCTGAGCGGCAATACCCATTTCTTCCTCGTCGCGTATCGGCATGCCGGAAAGGAAAGCGGCTTCGTCGATATTGGGGGTGACCAGCGTGACGCGGTGAAAAAGTTCTCTCACGATGATTTCGATGGTTTCATCTTCTATCAGCTTGCTGCCGCTTGTGGAGATCATAACCGGATCGAGAATGATTTTTGACGGGGAGAAACGGTCGATCGAACGGGCTACAATCCGGGCCGCTTCCCGGTTATGCAGCATCCCGATCTTGACGGCATCGACGGTCAGGTCTTCGAATACGGCATGAATCTGCCCTTCGACTATCTCCGGGGAAATAGCTTGTATTCCTCTTACTCCTTGTGTGTTTTGAGCTGTTATCGATGTGATGGCAGAGGCTCCGAAGACTCCTAAAGCCGAAAATGTTTTCAGGTCCGCCTGTATTCCGGCCCCACCGCCGCTGTCTGAGCCGGCAATAGTAAGCGCCACCGGATAGCGAAACGTCGCGTTTGTATTCATTTCTACATATAAAAAGGAGGGAAAAAGCCTTGTCTGTCCTTTCCTACGGCGGCATTACCCGCATCAGGTTCGCGAGGGTATGATCTCAGCCCGTTAACAGTATGGCACCCCTTTCGGGAGGCAAAGGTAGGAAGATTTTTTGTAAATGGAATATAATGTGTGCGTTTTGGAACACTCTATATGAAGAATCTGTTATATTTTTGCACCGGTTTTTATTTAGGGAAAAAGTAAAGATAATAAGGAAAAGAAGTTGTGATGGGGAAAAAGATTGTTTTTTTGCTGGCATCCTTGTTTACGGTATGGATTGCGAACGGACAGAACACGATTATAAAGGGAATTGTAACCGATTCGATTACGGGTGAGGGTTTACCTTACGTGTCTCTTATATTTAAAGGAACAACGATAGGAACAGCGACGGACGGAGATGGAAATTTCTCATTCTCGGCGTCGACCGATGTCAGAAACCTGGAAGTGTCTTATTTGGGATACGATACGAAAGAAATAAAAATCGTTCCGGGAAAGACGAATAATCTGGATATAAAGTTGGCTCCGAACGGGATTACGTTGAATGAAGTCGTCGTAAAACCCAAGAAGGAAAAATACAGCAAGAAAGAAAATCCGGCTGTCAAGTTTGTAAAGCAGGTGATCGCCTCACGCGAAAGCAATGACCCGCGCAACCACGATTATTTCCAATACGACCAATATGAGAAGATGGTCTTTGCGATGAATGACTATCAGCCCAAGCCCAAAAAGAACGGAAAGCCGGGCAAGTTCGATTTCCTGATTGATTTTGTCGATACGCTTGATGTCGGTACGACCATTCTTCCGGTGTCGGAAAAGGAAAAAGTGGAATCGGTCTACTACCGCAAAGAGCCGAAGTCCGAGAGACGTGTTGTAAAAGGAAACAAATCGTCCGGTGTGGATGAAATATTCTCGCGTGACGGTATCCAGCAGTTTTTGAACGAAGTTTTCCGGGAAGTCGATATCTTCAAGAATGATATTCCTTTGTTTCTACAACGTTTTGTCAGTCCGTTGTCTACCATCGGGCCGAATTATTACAAATATTATTTGCTCGATACCGTGAATGTGAACGGACAGAAATGTGTGGATTTGGGATTTGTCCCTTTCAACTCGGAGACATTCGGTTTCACCGGCCATCTGTTCGTCACGCTCGACTCCACGTTCTTTGTGCAGAAGGCCGTCTTGAATGTCCCTAAAGACATCAATCTGAACTTCGTTTCCGGAATGACGATCGAGCAAACGTTCGAACGTACGCCCGACAGTACCCGTATCATTACGAAGGACGACATCAATGTAAACTTCAAATTGAGCGAGAAATCGAAAGGCATGTATGCACGGCGGCTGAATATCTACAGCAACCATTCTTTTGACGAACCCGATGCCGAACGGGCGCTTGTGTTTAAGGAAAGTTCGCCCGTCATCACGCTGAAGGATGCCTATCAGCAATCGGAAGATTTCTGGACAAGCAACCGTCCGGAAGAAGCGATAAAGAAGAATCCGAACTCGGTCGAAAAACTGATGGCCAAATTCCGTTCCGTCCCGATTTTCTATATAACGGAAAAAGTTGTTTCGGTCCTTGTCTCCGGCTATATCCCGACGAATAAGGACCCGCTGAAGAGCAAGTTCGAGTTCGGTCCCATGAACACGGCAATCAGTGGTAATGCGATCGAAGGAGCCCGTTTCCGCGTGGGAGGGACAACGACGACGGCATTTAGCAAGAACCTGTTCTTTGACGGATATATGGCGTATGGGACAAAAGACGAAAAGCTGAAATATGATGCTCTTGTCGAGTATTCGTTCAATGACCGTAAAGAATATCGCAAGGAGTTCCCGCTGAACTCGATCCGCTTGGAGTATATGTACGATATCAACCAGTTGGGACAGCAATATATGTATGCCAGCAAGGATAATATGTTCCTGGCCTGGAAACGCCAGAAAGATACGCGGGCCACTTATTTGCGGCAAGCCGAACTGACCTACTACCACGAACATTATAACGGCCTGGCCTATGGGGCTGTCGTCCGTAACCGTCGCGAATATGCAACCGAATATGCCGTGTTTGACCGGATCGGGCCGGATGGGACCATCAGCCCCGTCAAGAGCTATGACATGACGGAACTGGAATTGAAGTTCCGCTATGCGAAGGATGAAAAGTTCTACCAGACACGTAACATCCGTTATCCGATCACTTTCGATGCGCTGATCTTCAACTTCAGCCATGTAATGGCAAAGAAGAATCTGCTGGGCTCGTCATACGATTATCATCGTACGGATATCGGCATTCAGAAGCGTTTCTGGTTCTCGGCTTTCGGCTATATCGACCTTATCACGAAAGCAGGGAAAGTATGGAACAAGGTTCCGTATCCTTTGTTGATCCTGCCGAACGCCAACCTTTCGTATACGATCCAGCCGGAGTCTTATACGAACATGAACGCGATGGAGTTCATCAGCGATGAATATGCTTCTTGGGATTTGACATACTATATGAACGGAAACTTGCTGAACCGCCTGCCGCTTGTCAAGAAGTTGAAATGGAGAGAGGTCTTTTGTTTCCGTGGCATGTGGGGACATCTGACGGAGAAAAACAATCCGATGAACGGGGGAGACGGCCTGTATCTTTTCCCTGACGGTTCCTACACGTTTGGTAAAGCTCCTTATATGGAAGCCAGTGTCGGCATTGAAAACATCTTTAAGTTCCTTCGTCTTGATTATGTTTGGCGTTTGAACTATCGCGACCATCTGGGTATCCAGACGAGAGGCGTTCGGTTTATGATGCGAATGTCATTCTGATCATTCTGACATATTACGGGGGCTTTCAGGCACGGATTTTGTATGCTTAGAAAGCCTCTGTCATATTCATATAGACCTGCATGCCCGGTTGTCCGGGTTCTTTCCCGATATCCAGCCTGAAGTTCTTTCCCGGCTGCATCTGGAAGCGGAGGCCGGCTCCGAAATTGAGTTTCCATTTATGCCAGTCAAAAGGAGTTTCCCCGATCGTCCCGGTCCCGGCCCATGCGACAAAGCCACATTTTGCCCAGAAGTTCCCGCTCTTGTATTTGGCCGGGGAGCCGAACATATGACGGTATTCAACGATCCCGTAGGCCATCGATTTGTCGCGGTATTTGCCCATATAATAACCACGAAGGTCGAATGGAGAACCGAAAGTCGGGAGTTCCGTAAAAGGGACGTCGCCTAAACCGACCTGGCTCTTGGCAATCCAGGCAAGTGTGCTGCGCGGACGGAACACGTTTTTGAAGTGCCGGTATTCAAGCTCGATGATCTCGTAGTTATAGGCGCCTCCCAAATATTTGCCGAACAGTTTGAAATTGGCTCCTAACAGCATGCCGCGTGTCGGTGTGGCCACATCATCGCGAGTGTCATATTGGATGAGCCCGCCGATACCGACGTTGAAGTATTTGCTGCCATCCGAGTCTTTGCTTTTGAATTTTTGGTAATAGGGATCGTTTTTCATTACCGGATTGACATCCGAAACCTTTGTGTAGTTCAGGTCAAACAAGCCGCCTAAATAGAAATGCGGACGGACTTCCCATACAAATCGAGGATACAATTGAAAATAGCTTCGATGGAACCGGGTCGTGGAGTCGCCTCTTTCGAGATTCTCCGCCTTTTCAAATCCTTTCCCGTAATAGTGTGAAGGCTCGTTCCGGTAACCATAATTCATGTAGATGCGAAAACGGTTCTCATTGAAGAAAAACGTTCCGGCGCCTGCGGCAACGATAGTCCCGTTTATGGAAAGGTTCAAGCCGGCCGGCAGGAAAGAACGTTGGGAAATCGTGTCCTGTTTATTCATCCGGAAGCTGGCGAGGACAGCACCGCCGACGCCCAACGAAGCTTCCGGTGTGTATGAAGGACCGCCCAGTATGGACCACCAGATGTTTTTACGGGCTCGGATGGAATCCTTACGTAATTGGCGGTAGTAGCGTTTCTGCTGCTTTTCGTTCAGTGCCACTCCGTCTACGGTGACAACTTCCTTCCGTGACGCAGTATCTGAAGGAGTCGTTATTTCTTCGGAGGAGATCGCTATAATGTCGCGTTGCTCCTGAGCCTTTGCCGGCAAAAAGACTGCAAACAAAGAGGCTCCTGCAAATACTACAAAATGTTTAAACATTGACTATTCTTATTAATGTAGATAAACCTATTTTTAAAGAAACCGGATTTTATTTCAGAGAGGCAAACGAAACCAAAAGGTCGACCCTTCGCCTTGTTGTGAATCTACGCCGATTATTCCACCGAATTTGTTGACAATCATGGCACAGATAGGCAGGCCGAGTCCTGTTCCTTGTGCGAAAACGTTCAATTTGACAAAGCGGTCGAATATCAGGTCTTTCTTGTCTGGCGGAATACCGATTCCTGTATCTTTAACAAAAAAGTAGATGTCTTGTTCAGATTTTTCATAACCGAAGGATATGCTGCCTCGTTCGGTAAATTTTATGGCATTGGTCATGAAATTAATCATGATTTGCATGATGCGGTTACTATCCGTATTGATAATGCATTCGGATTGCTTTTGTACGAATTCGATTCTGACGGAATCCGACCTTTTGTTTTTTATTTTCATTTGCTGGCAAATATCTTCCATCAGCTGGTTGATATCGGTCTCGGAATAGGTAAAATCGAGGGTCCCGGATTCTATTTTTGACATATCGATGATATCGTTGATCAGTTGCAGCAACAGCTCGTTGTTGGAGGTGATGATATGGACAAACTCCTTTTTCTCTTTCGGATCGTCTGTCTCGACCAATAGGTTGGAGAAACCGATGATGGCATTCAATGGAGTACGGATTTCATGGCTCATATTTGCCAGAAAGGCAGATTTCAAGCGGTTGGCTTCATCAGCTTTCTTTACTTCGTATTGCAGGCGTTCGATACGCTTTTTATCCGAGATATCTTCAATCTTCATCAGGCCGCCTTGTATCTCTCCGGTTTTTGTATAGACCGGAATGGCGCTGATTTCGATAACCGTATTTTTTTCGACCAGCTCATGGCATACCGGTTTTCCTGTTTCTATCGCTTCGTTTAAAGCACATTGCAGACAAGGTGTTTGGCGGTTCATTGCGGTTTGGTAACAAATTTTTCCGGCGCAATAATGTCTTCCTTTGGCAATTCCGTGCAGGTTGGCTGTCGATTCCCATTGGACGACATAGTTTTTATCGACAAACACGAGCCCGAAATTGATGCTGCTCAGTACCAGGTTTTGGGTCCGTTTTCTGTTACTTCTGATCAAAAGCAATAGAAGAATGATACAGACTATCGTTTCTATGATTAGTATTAGTCCCATAAGCTAACGTTTTACTTTTACCCCATATTATGCTAAAAATGCATGATTATTATTGTATATCGCAAATCATAAGTGTCCACTAAAAAGTGGACGTTTAAAAATTGAA
>UMLO01022315.1_pt1 | contig 79049 bp, 66 predicted proteins | sample 1966551 | NCBI WGS metagenome assembly UMLO01 (sample SAMEA4836201, study PRJEB28245) | human gut metagenome | biome: gut microbiome; material: fecal sample | place: Denmark | collected 2008
CCCTATGAAACTAAGTTTGTATTGCCTTGAATTTTTAATCCAGATAGCTAGGCGCTTTTTCCCCGATCATATCGCGCAACGTCTGTTTAACCATTCTCCATTGCTGGAACAGGTCATGTACAGGTTGATGTTCGAAATCATGCATCGGGCTCTTGCAGAAGAACGACAACCAAGTTTGGATGCCACACATGCCTGCACGCAAGGCCAGATCGCTGAACAACACCAGGTCAAGCGCGATAGGAGCAGCCAGGATAGAGTCGCGGCAAAGGAAGTTTACCTTGATTTCCATCGGATAACCCATCCAGCCGAAAATGTCGATGTTATCCCATGCTTCTTTGTTGTCCTTGCGGGGAGGATAGTAGTTGATACGTACCTTATGATATACGTCTCCGTACAGGTCCGGGAATTTTTCGGGTTCGAAGATGTTGTCGATGACAGATAGCTTGCTGACTTCTTTTGTCTTGAAGTTTGCGGGATCGTCCAACACTTCGCCGTCGCGGTTTCCTAAGATATTGGTGGAGAACCAACCGCTTACACCCAACATACGGGTTTTGAACATCGGGGCCAACACTGTCTTCATCAATGTCTGTCCGCTCTTGAAGTCCTTGCCGGAGATAGGCACATTCATCTTTTTGGAGAATTCCCACATAGCAGGAGTATCCACGCACAGGTTAGGAGCGCCCATGATAAATGGAGCACCTTCTGCAATAGCAGCGTAAGCATAACACATACTTGGAGAAACAGCCTCCGTGTTATTGTCCTTCATTGCTTTCTCCAAAGCTGCAAGAGACATGTGCTCGTCAGACAGCGGGATATAGATTTCCGTACTTGCGGCCCACAGAACAGCGATACGTTCGCAATTGTTGGCAGCCTTGAATTCACGTATGTCCTGGCGGAGCTGTTCAACCATGTCCCAACGGGTAGCAGCCTGTTTGATGTGCGTGCCGTTCAAACGTTTTGCCCAATTATGGTCGAAAGCGGCCGGCATCGGCTTGATTGCCTCCAATTCGTCTTTTACACCGTTCAGGTCTTTTTCTTTCAAGACTTCAGCGTACATAGCCGCTTCGTATGCATTATCAGGGAAAATATCCCATCCGCCGAAAACGATGTCATTCAGGTCGGTCAGAGGAACAATATCTTTGATCGCTTTTTCTTCTCCGTTTTCTAAACGCATTGTTGCTAACTGTGTGATAGAGCCGATAGGCTTTGCCAGTCCTTTACGTGCAGCCAGCGTACCTGTGATCATAGTAGTGGCAACTGCACCACCTACCCCAACAACCAGAATACCAAGTTTTCCTTTGGCTTCTTTAACTTCGATTTTTTCCATGTCAAATTAAGTTCAAAATGATTGGGGCAAAATTAGGCTTTCTGATTGAGACATAAAAGGCTCTATACCGGCTTAATTGGTCAGAAATACTATAAAATAGGCTTTTTTCACATATTATTGTATCAAAGCCTCTTTTTCCAACCCTTAGTGATTCTAAGGAGGTTCTATTGAGAAAATCTTTTTTGAATATGTCTTTTTTGAATTGTTATGAATTAATTTTTTGTTTTATGGTGCCATATCTATTTTAAATGCTTTTCTTTGTACCCGACAAGCAAAACTGTTTGTATAGCTCTTTATCTCCGACTTAATATTCATAACAGAATATGATTTAGCAGACATTGATCTTTCCTTAAAGTTTTATTGTTTCAAATTTTTTTATTAATTATTTTATATCATTTTTGTATGAATATTTACATTGGTAACCTGAACTATCGGGTTAGAGAATCAGACTTACAACAGGTTTTGGAAGAGTACGGTACAGTTGAATCAGTTAAATTGATCATAGACCGTGACACTCGTCGTTCTAAAGGTTTTGCATTTGCAGAACTTCCTAACGAAAACGAAGCAAGAAACGCTATCGAAGAATTAAACGGGGCTGAATACGAAGGTCGCCAGATGGTTGTAAAAGAAGCAACGCCGAGACGCTAATACAAATAGCTTCAAAGTATATGAACGGGGATATGGATTAGATTCTATATCCCCGTTCTTCGTTTATTCCTTTTTAATTGTTACGTTTGTACTTAAATTTGCAGTTGATGAAAAGTTTTTTACACATTCCCTGTTTGCGCTTAGGCCTGTGTTTCCTGTTCTGTTTGGCGGGAACTTCGTTTGTTCATACACTTCATGCCCAGATTCCGGACCGTGTTTTCAAAACGGATTATCGGATCGATCCGGAAAAGAAAGGAGAACTTTCGGTCGAAATAGATAACCTGAGTTTCTTTAAAGATGATGAGTATGCCGGTTCGTTTATGAAAGGTTATACGTTGCCGGGGCTTTGGTTGCAGGCAAAGGCGGTCTATTATCCGTTGGAAATGCTGAAACTCGAAGCCGGTGTGCATCTGCAACGTTTTTGGGGGGCGAATCGCTATCCGAATATGGCTTATCAGGATATTGCATATTGGAAAGGAGATCAGTATCAGAAAGGTTTTCATGCACTTCCCTGGTTCCGGGCGCAGGTGGCCTTATCCGACCATGTGAATATCGTGCTGGGCGATTTGTATGGAGCGGCCAACCATAATCTGATAGAACCGTTGTACAATCCGGAATTGAATATGCTTGCCGATCCGGAGATGGGATTGCAATTGTTATATAATTCCCGCCGGTTCGATTTGGATGCATGGGTGAATTGGGAAAGTTTTATTTTCAGGAAAGATGTCCATCAGGAAGCCTTTACGGTCGGATTGTCTGCCCGTTTCAAGTTTAACGATCCGGATTCACGTTTTCATTTCTATGCGCCTTTGCAGGCTTTGGCTCAGCATCGGGGAGGGGAGATCGACACGATCCAAACCAATTCTGTCCAGACATTGATGAATGGGGCGGTCGGATTTGGAGGCGTATGGAACACAGGCCATAAGATATTCAAAAAAGTAAATGTGGAATTGGATGCTACCGGTTATTATCAACAGGCCGGTAAGATATGGCCATTCGATAATGGTTATGGTATATATGTACGCGCGTCAGCCGATATTTATGATTTCCGTGTGAAGACTTCCTACTGGAGATGCCATCAGTTTATATCCATGTTCGGCAGTCCGTTTTATGGAGCTGTCTCGACATCCGATGAAGGTCTTACCTTCGATGATCCTTCCTGTGCCTATTTGGGTCTGGAGTATTCGCGTGAACTGGCAAAAGGTTTTTCATTGGGCATCGATTTGGATATATACGAACATCTGCCTGTCGTTTTTCGCGGTACGGGACAGGAAGGCTATAAATCGCCAGCCAAAACCAGTTTCTCAGCCGGGATTTATCTGAGGGTGAATCCGTCTTTCCTTATAAAGAAATTCTAAGAGTTTAATAGCTTTCTTGCTTTTTTGCCCGCTTGGGGCAGGATGAAAAACAGTACTGCAAAAATAATTTGTATTTTTTTTCGTATCGGATAGGGGGAAAGAATCGCTTGCGTGTATTTATATTTGTAAAGCGATTAAAATGGAATACGAAGACAAAAAATATATATTGAAGAAACTGATGCAGGATGCGCTGACCGAAGAAGAGCGCATAGCCTTGCAGTCGTCTCGCCGGGTGACGAAAAAAATGGAGTGGCAATGGGATAACGCTCCGGATGCAGAGAGAAGCGATTGCCCGGACGAACCGTCTATCTGGCGGAATATTTGCAGGACAGTCTGGCAACAGGGCGAAGGACGGAAAGTTGCGTTTTATAAGGTATATAGCATGGTTGCCTCCGTCTTGCTGGTATTAGGGGTGGCCGGAGTTGCTTATTTCGCGTTGCAGGACAGGGCGAATGTCCCGATGTATGTTGTAAGTTCCGGAATCCAGAATATGGAATCCGTCTCTTTGCCGGACGGGACGAAAGTGCAGATGGGACCGGGCAGCCGTTTGACTTATCCTGCCCGTTTCTCCGGTAAGACGCGCGAGATCACATTAAACGGGCAAGCCTTTTTCGATGTGGCGAAGAACCGCGAAAAACCTTTTATCGTCCACACCGAGGATATGAGCGTAGAGGCATTGGGAACCGCGTTCGAACTCTTCAGCTACGATATGGAAAACAAGATAGAAACGATTCTTCTGAATGGCAAGATCAAAGTTAGCATAGCGGACAAAGAAACAGATAAAATGCAGGAATACCTTGTCTCTCCCAATGAAAAAATCTTGATGGACCGTCAAACCGGAAAAGTCACCAAACAAATTGTTGATGCCGATAAATATACCGCTTGGCGCAAACAAAAGATGCTGAGTTTCGAAAACGAAAAACTATCCATGATCATCCCGCGCCTCGAACAATGGTATGGCAGAAAGGTGATGTGCCAGAAAGACCTCGCAGACAAATACCGGTTTACTTTCAAGGTGAGAGACGAATCGCTGGAACGGATACTTTTTATGATAAAGGTATCCTCCCCATTGCTGTATAAAGAGGTGGAGAACGGCGATTATATATTGACTTTAAAATAACTTATTATAATAATTAAATTCTAATGCCTATGGAATAAAAAAGTTAGCCTTCAAAAAAATTGGAAGATGCCGGCAAGCACCTTCCAATCAGAGAGTTTTCAAAAATGCTTGTCGTAAGGAGTCCAAGCCAAAGACTTGCATTTATTATTCATCAAAAACTATTACAAAGTTATGAAAAAAAACAGTGGCAGGGATTATTGTATCCCATTATTTAGAAAAACTAAACGTATCATGAAGATCACAACCTTATTTTCGTTAGGAGTTGCATGTTGCATTTCTGCCTCTACCTATGCGCAGAGTTACAAGGTATCGATCAACAAACAGAACAGCAGCATTATCGAAATCCTTAGAGAAATTGAAAAAAGCAGTGAATTTACATTCTTCTTTAACGACAATCGTGTAAACGTTAATAAAATTGCAAGTGTTAATGCTAAAAATGCGACACTGGAAGAAGTACTGGATCAGGTATTGAATAATACAGGATATAAGTATCAGATAATTGATCGCCAGGTATTAATCAAGGCTTCGGAAAGTTCTTCTTTGACAGGTGTGCAGCAGAATCAGAAAGTAATAACGGGAGTTGTCTTAGATGAATCAGGTCTACCGGTTATTGGCGCCAACGTGGTTGAGAAAGGAACAACGAACGGAACGATTACGGATGCCGAAGGGAAGTTTTCCCTTGATGTTGCATCAGATGCAACATTAATAGTTTCCTATATAGGATACATTCAGAGTGAAATATCTGTAAAAAATAAAACAGCCGTGTCTATAACAATGAAAGAAGATGCGGAATTGTTGGATGAAGTTGTGGTGATTGGTTATGGTTCGGCACGTAAGGGTGATTTGACCGGTCCGATCTCCAGTATCAAGGGAACTTCTCTGACAGAGCGTTCTACTCAAATGCTGTCTACGGCTATGCAGGGGCAGATTTCAGGAGTGGAGGTGACGCGTTCTTCCGGTGGTCCCGGTAGTTCGGCAACCATACGTGTCCGTGGTGTCACGACACTTTCCAATAATGATCCGCTTGTTATTATTGACGGTGTGCCAGGCTCGTTGAATGATGTCGTAGCTTCAGATGTAGAGACCATGAGTGTTTTGAAAGATGCCGCTTCGGCCTCTATCTACGGGTCCCGTGCAGCAGCAGGTGTCATATTGATCACGACCAAGAGAGCCAAAGAGAATAAATTCAATTTGGATTACAATTATGAATATTCCATTGACAAACCGACTGCTCGGCCGACAAACGGGAATGTGATCGATTGGATGAATGTTCAAAATGAGATTAAGTGGAACGATGGTGCGTCTAACCCATATTCGCAGTATTCGCAGGAAACCATTAACTCCTGGATGGCTAACAACGCAACGGATCCCTATCATTATCCGGATACGGATTGGGCCGATTTGTTGTTGAAAAATACAACTTCTCATCAACAGCATAACTTTAATGTTTCAGGCGGCACGGATAAGTTGCAATCCAAATTTTCGTTCAATTACCAGACGGCAGATGGATATTATGCAAATAAGTCGTATGAACGCTATGCAGGTCGAGTCAACAACGATTATAAGATCAATTCCTGGATCCGTGCCAATATCGATATCGATTTTTCTACTTCGAAGAGTGTATCTCCTGCAACCATCAATCCTGTTTATTGGGCTTATCTGACTGCTCCCTATTACAATCCTTATTGGGAAGACGGACGCTATGCTGATGTGAAATCCGGAGCCAACCCGTTGGCTATGCTCAATGAAGGAGGAACGGACAAGAATAATTATTATAAATTCGGTGGAAAGGCCCAATTGGATTTGACTCCGATCAAGGGATTGACGCTTTCGGCTGTTTTTGCTCCCCGATATTCGTTTTTAACAGGGAAAAAGTTTGTAAAAGCAGTGAAGGTGTATTATGAAGACGGAAGCACCATTGCTGCACAAAACAATAAGACTACATCTCTTAGTGAAACACGAAATATAACGCAAAGCCGTACCTATCAGTTCTATGCCAATTACCAGAACAGATGGAATGATCATTCTTTGAATGCAATGGTCGGATATGAAGGTTACAAATATAAATGGGAAAATTTGGGCGCGTCGAGAAACAATTATGAATTGGATACTTATCCTTATTTGAATCTTGGGCCGGAAGATTACCAATATAACTCAGGCAATGCAGGCCACAATGCTTATCAATCTGTATTCGGACGTGCCATGTATTCATACAAAGACCGGTATATGTTACAGGCGAATGTCCGTGCAGATGCCTCTTCTCGTTTTGCAGCTGACTACCGTTGGGGCGTGTTCCCTTCCATCTCGGCAGGTTGGGTTGTTTCAAGCGAACCTTGGTTCCCCAAGAACAAACAGATCGATTATTTGAAAGTACGTGCTTCTATTGGTTCATTGGGAAATGAGCGTATCAGTGATTCTGAATTCCCATATCAGGCCGCTATCAATTTCGGAAACAGTTATATGTATGACAAGGGTTCCCAGTCGGTGACAGCCATACAAAACGCAGCGCAATATTATTATGCATTCAACAACATTACGTGGGAAACGACGACGACTTATGACGTTGGTGTTGATCTTACTTTGCTGAACAATCGTTTGACTTTGACGGGAGATTACTATTACAAGAAAACATCTGATATGCTTTTGACGTTAGGTTTCCCCTCTTATGCCGGATTCTCCGCACCGAAGCAAAATGCAGGTGATATGTACACGCACGGTTGGGAGTTTGAAGCCGGTTGGCGTGACCAGATTGGTGATATCTCTTATGGCGTATCCTTCAATCTGTCCGACTATCGTTCGAAAATGGGCTATTTAGGAGACAGAAGAACGATCGATGGCAATAAGATTTATGAAGAAGGTTCTTATTATTATGAGTGGTTCATGTATAAGACCGACGGCCTGTTTATTACAGATGCAGATCTGTATGATTCGGAAGGAAACAAGTATCCGACACTCACGGCTAACGATAAGGCCGGTAATATTAAATATGTCGATGTGAACGGAGATGGCGTTATCAATGCAGATGATAAAGTCCGTTTGGGCAATTCCTTGCCGGAGTTTCAGTTTGGAGGTAATCTTTCCTTGGGTTGGAAGGATTGGGACTTCTCGCTTTCTTTCCAAGGCGTAGGACATCAGAATGTACTCTTTAATTCAGCTTGGATTCAACCGTTGAAAGAACAATGGGGAGCCGTGCCCTCTCTTGTGTTGGGCAACTATTGGAGCCAGCATAATACGGAAGACCAGAACAGGAATGCCAAATATCCTCGTCTGACCTATACCAATACGACCAATACTTATACAGGGTCTGATTATTGGTTGTTCAACGGAGCTTATTTCCGTGTCAAGAACATCACATTGGGATATTCGTTGCCACAGAAACTTATGGATAAGTGTTTCATCAGAGGGCTTCGGATATACGCTACAATAAACGATCTTCCAGCTATAAGCCATTATCCTAAAGGATGGGATCCGGAAATAGGCGCAAGTTCCGACTTTATATCCACTTCTTTTACATTTGGCGCGAATGTTAAATTTTAAATTTATAGTGATATGAAAAAGATAAAACTTTCTATATGTACCGCATCTCTATTCATGCTCATGTCGTGTGTCGATCTTAATTTAAATCCTCTTTCTGAAGGATCAAGCGAGAATTGGTATTCTTCTCAGGCAGAAATAGAAATGTCTTTGAATGATTTCTATCGTACGGATTTTTTCCCGATTGACGATATGACATGGGGAGATGATGTGACTGCCCGAAACACAACATCGGCGGTGAATAACGGGACATTGACATCTGAAGACGGAACGATTGCCAAACGTTGGGAAAACTATTATAAAGGCATCGCTCGTGCTTTGCGTATAATCAAAAATATGGATCGTGCACGTACTATGGGCGTGTCGGAAAAAGATATAGCCCAATATGAAGGTGAAGCCTATTTCTATTTAGGATATGCTTACGGTATGCTGGCTTTCCATTGGGGTGATGCGATCCTGGACAAAGAGGGCATGAGCCTGGAGGAAGCTTACACCGCTTCCCGTTCTCCGAAAGCCGATGTGTTGGCTTACAGCTACGAATGCTTGGACAAGGCAGCGGAACGTTTGCCGAATAGTTATTCAGGTATCCAGCGTGCCACGAAAGGGGCTGCTTATGCATTTAAAGCGAGAATCGCCATTTATAATGAAGATTACGCTACCGCTGCCGTAGCGGCCAAGAATTGCATGGATTTGAATGTATATAAATTGCATGCCAACTATCGGGATTTGTTTACGGCTTCTTGGTCTGACGAATGGATTTTCTTCTTCCGTGGGGATGTGACGTTGAAGAAATATTATTGGGCTGCATCTGATGTCCTGAATTGCATCTCTCGTCTTTCAGGCGGATGGGGTGGACAAAAGGCTCCGTCTTATGAATTGGTTTGTGCTTATCCTTGCATTGACGGCAAACCGATCGACGAATCTCCGCTTTACAACCCGAAAGACTTTTTTGAGAACCGGGATCCACGTATGGCAATGACGATTGTGCCTTTTGCGACAGCATACAACAAAAGCGTGCTGGATGGAACGTATGATCCGCAGGATTATAAATGGTTAGGCTATGAATATTCTCCATCTCCCATAAAAACAACCGTCCAAAGAATTTCAGACGGAGCGCAAGTAGGGAATAATGATTCTAAAGCAAGAGCGGAACATGCTTCATACACCGGTTTGTTGTTTAAAAAATATATCGATGAATCGTTTTTGGAAAATGGTAAAGCGGGTGCACCGACTACTTATCCCATGCTGCGTTATGGCGATGTCTTGTTGATGTATGCTGAAGCGATGAATGAGATGAACCAATGTAGCCAAGAAGTGCTGGATGCAACGATCAATAAATTGCGTGAAAGAGCTTACAACGGAACAGGCCTTGAGTATCCGAGAGTAACGGAAGGAACGCAGCAACAGCTACGTACGATCATCCGTACCGAGCGTTTCATTGAAATGGCTTGGGAAGGTCATCGTTATAGCGATTTGATCCGTTGGAAGATTGCCGGTAAAGTTTTTAACCGTCCGATTTATTTCTTGAATCGTGCATGGTCCGGCAGTACCTCTTGGGGTGGCGATGAAAATGCCGTTTCTGCTGAATACAAGCAGTTGATTCAGAACTGGAAAGATGGTAACTATCCGATAGGCGGCATTCCGCAGATCGATGAAGACGGTATTGCCGATTTAAGCGAAATGGCGGAAAAGGGATATATCACTGTGGCAACAGAACGTAAATTCGATGAAAGCCGCGATTATTTGTGGCCGGTACCTGCTGCAGATAGACTTATCAATGAAAATCTGTCACAAAATCCGAAATGGTAATGTTTTTTGAAGTTAAAATAATTTGATTAATAGGGTATAGTCGATATATTGGGGCTTCTCTGTTTATATATTATCATATAGAAATATGAGAAGCCCTTTTTTTGATATTTTACCTAAAAACAGTAGATGATATGAAATTGAATGTTGTTGGTTTATTAGCCGCATTTTCCCTGTTCGGTTGTACGACACAGAAAGATGTCAAAAAAGCGCCGGATTCCATATCCGGCATTTATCCCCGTTTGGCTTATTATAATAATGAGGGCGAATGCGGGACGGGGGCTGTCGTGCCTTGGGCCGATCGTTTATGGGTGGTTACTTATGGGCCTCACTTGCCGAATGGCTCTTCCGATAAGTTGTATGAGGTGACGTCCGATTATCGGCAGATCGTACATGACGAGAGCATCGGTGGCACACCTGCAAACAGAATGATTCATAAAGAAAGCGATCAACTTTTTATAGGTCCTTATGCGATTGATAAAACAGGAAAAGTCCGTGTGATACCTTATACGGTAATGCCTGGACGGCATACCGGAAATGCCCGTCACCTGACGGATCCTGCCAATAAGATTTATTATGGGACAATGGAAGAAGGCTTTTATGAGGTGGATGTAAATACACTTGAGGTAAAAGAGCTGTACCAGGATGGAAATAACAAGAAACAAAAAAAGAATGATACGGATGCCGGGCCTGTAAACGCTTTGTTGCCGGGAGTACATGGCAAAGGGCTATATTCCGGGCAAGGGCGTATGTATTTTACGAACAACGGAGAAGGGACCCAGGAAGCATTGAGAAAGTTTGACGTGGAGGCCGGAGTTTTGGCTGAATGGGACGGAAAGGATTGGAAAACGGTTCGTCGTAACCAGTTTGTCGAAGTGACGGGCCCGGGTGGAATCTATGGCAATGCGAATCCTGAGACAGACCCTATTTGGGCGACCGGATGGGATTACAAGTCGATTATTTTAGGCGTGCGTGATGCTAAAAAAGGATGGTCTTTCTATCGTTTGCCTAAAGCCAGCCACAGTTATGACGGAGCGCATGGTTGGAATACGGAATGGCCGCGTATCCGAAATGTCGGGACTGAGTCGCAACCTGAATATTTAATGACGATGCACGGGATGTTCTGGCATTTCCCGGCTATGTTTACAGCCGGTAATTCTGCCGGAATCCGCCCACGTTCCGCCTATTTGAAGGTGATCGGCGATTTTACCCGTTGGAATGATCAATTGGTTTTCGGTTGTGACGATTCTGCTCAAAAAGAATTCTTGAATAAACGAAAAGCGAAGGGCAACATAGAAGGTCCCGGCCAATCCAATTCAAATTTGTGGTTCACCTCTTTGACAAAGCCTGACGAATTAGGACCGGCTACAGCCGAAGGTGCAGTCTGGGCGAAAGAGAGCGTAAAAGCGAATGAAGTTTCTGAGTCCTTTTTGTTCAGTGGCTGGACCAATCGTTTCGGTTGGGTGAAAAACGAAGGCAAGCAGCCCGTGACATTTACGTTCGAAGTGGATGAATCAGGCAATAATGAATGGAAGACACTGAAATCGGTAACAGTCAACGCCGGAAAAGCAGTCTCCGTGCCGTTCAGTGCGATGGAGAAAGGAGAGTGGATTCGGGTGAAAGCAGATAAGAACACGATGGCGACGGTAAGTTTCAATTATACGGCAGCAGATACCCGTTCGGCCTCTTCAGCCCCGATCTATAAAGGTTTGACTCCGGTTGATAAAGCAACGACGACCGGTGGCTTGTTGTACGGATTGGGCGATAACCGCCGTGCTTTAGGTTTGTTGGCCAATGTGGCGGCAGAAGGGAAGGTCACGGAAACCGGTTATTATGAAATGGGTGAAGAATTGGAACTGGTCCGTAAAGAAGATGCCGAAACAGCCGATTTCATCCGTAATAAGTTTGCAATACCGGAACAAGTCATAACAATTGACGAGAGTTCGGTCCTGGTTGTGGATGATTCAGGCCGCCGTTGGCGTTTGCCTTTGGGACAAGAAACGTATAAGGCGCTGACAGATCAGGGATTACTCCGTATTTGCCGTGAAGTCGCAACAGAACGAGATCTGTTCTCCTGCATGGGAACGTTTTATGAACTTCCGGCTGAAAATGCGGATGGCTATGCAAAGATTCGTCCCATATCGACACATAATTATCGCATCAATGATTATGCCTCTTATCGAGGAATGCTTGTCTTGACAGGCGTGACTCCCGAAGAGGGCAGAGACAATCCGCATGTTGTCGTATCCGATGACGGGAAAGCAGCCGTTTGGGTTGGTGTCATAGATGATTTGTGGTCTTTGGGCAAACCGGTCGGCCAGGGTGGCCCATGGAAGGATGCGGATGTAAAAGCAGGTATCGCTTCTGATCCTTATCTGATTGCTTTTTACGATAAAAAAGAACTTGCCCTGTCTCACCAATCTGATAAAAATGTGGTAATGACTGTCGAGGTTGATCCGACAGGAAACGGTGATTGGATGGAGTATGCCTCTTATACGGTAAAGCCGGGAGAAAAACTTGTTCAACAACTTCCGGAATCGTTCCAGGCAAGATGGATTCGTTTCGTTTCGGATACGGATACGAAAGCGACAGCTTGGCTGAATTATAGATAAAGTGTGATAATAGAAAGCAACATATCATGAAGACTCGTGTAATTTTAGCATTATTGTTTTTAGTGAGTTTGGGAACCGGCCGAGCGGCAGAACTTTTTGTCGAAGCCGAAAGTTTCAGCAACAAAGGAGGTTGGAAGGTAGACCAGCAGTTTATGGATTTGATGGGATCACCCTACCTTTTGGCGCACGGGATGGGTGTACCCGTCGATGATGCTTCGACCGAAGTGACGTTTCCTGAAAAAGGAGAATATTATGTATATGTCCGTACCTACAACTGGACTTCCCCGTGGAAAAAAGGGGAAGGTCCCGGTAAATTCAGTTTGTCTGTCGGGGGTAAGAAGATGACCTCTCCTTTGGGAGCGGAGGGTTCTGCCTGGATGTGGCAGATTGCCGGAAAGGTGTCTGTCAAGAATCTGAAAACCGTAATCAAACTGCATGATTTGACCGGATTTGACGGTCGTTGCGATGCGGTCTACTTTACCACGGAAGCCGGCAAGATGCCTCCGTCGGATATCAAGGAGCTGGAAGCATTCCGCCGTAAAGCATTGGGACTGCCGGACGAAGCGCCGGTTGCCGGCAAATATGACTTGGTGGTTGTGGGAGCCGGTATAGCAGGGATGAGTGCGGCTGTGTCGGCCGGCCGTCTGGGCTGTAAGGTGGCTTTGATCAATGACCGTCCCGTGGTAGGTGGAAATAACAGTTCGGAGATACGTGTTCATTTGGGAGGCCGTATCGAAGAAGGGACTTATAAGGAACTTGGCGGCCTGCAGAAAGAATTTGGCCCGGAAAAGGGAGGCAATGCCCAACCTGCCGAAAATTATGAGGACCAGAAGAAAATGGATTGGCTGGCAGGAGAAAAGAATGTGTCTCTTTTCCTGAACTATCGTGCGATAGGGGTGACGAAGGAAGGCGATAAGATCACATCGGTTGTTGTCAAGCACATCGAAAGCGGTAAAGAGTTAAGGTTCGAGGCTCCTCTGTTTTCCGATTGTACGGGAGACGGGACGATCGGTTACCTGGCGGGCGCCGACTTCCGTATGGGACGTGAAGGCCGTGACGAGTTTGGTGAAAGCATCGCCCCGGAGAAAGCAGACAAGTTGACAATGGGTTCTTCCGTCCAGTGGTATTCAGTGGATAACAAGAAGTCGAGTCCTTTTCCGGAGTTCAGCTATGGAGTGGAGTTCAACGACAAGAATTGCGAAAAGGTGATGATGGGAGAATGGACCTGGGAGACCGGTATGAACTTCGACCAGATCAAGGACTTCGAACGTATCCGTGATTATGGGATGCTGGTCGTCTATTCGAACTGGAGTTATCTGAAAAACCATATGAAGGAAAACGCCCCGTATAAGAACCGCAAATTAGGCTGGGTGGCTTATGTGGCCGGCAAGCGTGAATCTCGTCGTCTGATGGGCGATTATATTTTAAAGGAAGACGATGTCACGAAAAACGTGTTCCATGAAGACGCCTCTTTCGCCACGACATGGAGCATCGATTTGCATTGGCAGGACCCGAAAAACAGTGAATATTTCCCCGGCAATGAATTTAAGGCTGTCACGAAGCATATCTTGATTTATCCGTATGCCGTTCCGTATCGTTGCCTGTATTCGCGCAATGTGGACAACCTGTTTATGGCCGGCCGTAATATCAGTGTCACCCACGTGGCCTTGGGAACGGTTCGTGTGATGCGGACGACGGGTATGATGGGCGAGGTAGTCGGTATGGCCGCGTCATTGTGCAAGAAATACGGCGTGACGCCCCGTGGCGTTTACCGTTCGCATCTGGATGATTTGAAGACATTGATGAAAGAGGGTGTGAACAAGAAAGGGTTGCCGAACAACCAGCGTTATAACGAAGGAGGTATGTTGAAAGACAAACCGGTTGTCCAATAAAATACCTCAAAGTCAAAGAAGAACCAGGTGCGTGTTATCCGCGTATCTGGTTCTTCTTCATTTCAAATATAATCTTGCAAGCCTGAAAGCCATGAAACATAGATATCTTTCTTTATATCTGTTATTATTTTCTTTATTGTGCTGTTCCGTCGCTACCACCGGACAGGAGAAAAAGCAGGAACGGTTTACCCTGATGGGATTAGGTGATTCCATTATGGAAGGAGCGGATTTTTTCACTTGCTATTTGTATCCGCTTTGGGAGAAATTGTTTACAGCCGGGTATCAGTTTGATTTTATCGGTCCCCGTGAGAGCAAATGCCGGATCGGAACGCTTAATCATTGCGGTTTCAGCGGCAAGAATGTAGAGTTTTTGGCGTCGAAGATCGACAGCCTCTACCGGCTTTATCCGGCAGATATCGTATTGCTCCATGCCGGCCACAACCATTTTGCGGAAGAAAAGCCTGTCTCCGGAATGATTGCTTCTTACAAGTCTATTATCAACACAATACTGGCGATCAACCCGGAGGCTCGTATTTTGGTCGCCCAGGCAATACCAAGCGGGAAACTGCCTAAATATTCGTATATCCCGGAATTGAACGAGAAGATAGCGGAAATGGTTGCCGGACTAAACTCAGGACAAGTCTTTTTGGTCAATCAGGCACAGGATTTTGATTGGCGGAAATATACGGTTCACGATAAAGTACATCCGAATGAAGCCGGCGCGGAAAAAATGGCGGCTGTCTGGTTTGAAGCGTTGAAAAAAGTATTGGCTCCTTCAGAGATGGCCTTTTCTCCGGAGATAATCGGGTATAAAAAATTGGAAAAAGGAGATTCCTTGACACTTCATGTCTTCAGGCCCCGGAATATGAAGGCCGGCGAGAAAAGGCCGGCGATTGTGTACTTTTTCGGAGGCGGTTGGAAATTAGGTACTCCGCTTCAGTTTTACCGTGAATGTGCTTATTATGCATCAAAAGGAATGGTTGCCGTATCGGTTGACTATCGGATCGAGTATCTGCATCATTCGACTCCGTTCGAGAGTTTCGAGGACGCCAAAGATGCAATCTGCTGGTTGCGAAGCCATGCTTCGGACTGTCAGCTTGATCCGGATAAGATAGCCGTTGCCGGAGGTTCTGCCGGAGGGCATTTGGCTGCCGCCCTCGGAACGATCGGAAGTGAGGAGGCTGTTTCGGCGGGTTACAGGCCGAATCTCTCCGTGTTATATTATCCGGTTGTAGACATGGTTTCGCGAGGTTATGGTTTTCCGGAAATCCAAAGAGATTTCAAACAAATCTCGCCGCTCCATCATGTGTCGAAAGCAACTCCTCCCACTCTGATATTGCTTGGGACGAAAGACCCTCTCGTTTCGGTCGAAACGATTGAAACTTACCGGGATAAACTTTTGCAGAAAGGTGTGGATTGCGAACTCCATCTTTTTGAAGGGGCCGGACATCCGATCTTTCTATACAGAAAGCCGCTTACGGAAGATTATTATAAGGTCCGGACTTTGACGGACGATTTTTTGAAAAGACAGGGATTCCTGTAGCTTTCTTTTAGTCTGTTTCTTTTCTGAACTGCAACACTAAGAATATCCCTCCCGGCAACAGTATGATCCCGGCTGAAACGAGCAGGGCTGCCTGGAGGGAATACATGTCATTCAGCCAGCCGATGAAGGGGGCGATAGCGGCGAACATCAGACGGATAATGAAGTTACGGATGGAAAGCACCGTCGCTCTCATCTCGGAAAAGGTCATCTGGTTGATATATCCTTTCAGGATAGGAGTGGCAAACCCGCGAAATATGTAAAAGACGAGCAGGATGGCAAGGCCGGCGTATGTCAGGTTGAAAGCGAGCGCGACATATCCGCCGACGATCACCGCAAGGATGAGGACTCCCATCTTGCGCGGCCCGAAATAGTTGTCCACGCGGTCGGACCAGAGGGCGGCAAGGCCGACCGTCAGGTTCAGTACCGTCCAAATGACGCCATACCAGGACACGGGTGTTTTCAGATACATCAGCACCGGCTGTACGAACCAGGCCATCGTGAGGGTGCCCGCCCCGATGATTCCGGAAAACATAATGTTATAGCAGAGCTTTTTGTTGGTGACCAAAGAATATTTGATGATCCGCACAATTTCGCCGACCGGATTCCGGATTTTGCCCGAACGGTTTATTTCCTTCAGCGCGAATGCCGCAGGAATGCCGGTGAAAGCAATGATCGCCTGGCCATAAAAAGGAAACCGGAGAGAATAAGCCGCCAGCAACCCGCCGAATATGCCTGCAAGCGCTTCCGCAAAATTGCCGATCATGGTGATGCGCCCTTCATACCGCAGATATAAGTTCTCTTTTTTGTATTGTGCGGTCGTATCGTACAGCAAGGCCGAATCCGCTCCATTCACCATCGTTTGCCCCGTCCCCAGCAAGATTTCGGCAAAAAGAAAAGCCGTGAATGTCGATGTGAACGAATAGCACAGATATCCGAAAAAGAAAAGGATACACCCGCATATCAGACATTTGCGCCGTCCCCAGACATCGGCCAGATAACCCGAAGGTATCTCCAACGCTACGGCAGCTACCGAATAGACGCTCTTCAGTATAAACACGTCCTGCAATCCTAACCCGTGTTTTTCGTAAAAAAGCACGATGATGGGCATTACCAGTGTGAACCATTTGGATAGTTTGATCAGATAGAGAGCAAGTATGTTCCGTTTCATGGTGCAAAAATAGGGAATATGTGAGTAACCCCGGTTAACAGGCACGGCCTTTCTTTTGTAACATCTTGTTTTTATCAAAATGTCACTACACCCCGTCTAAATCGGATTACTACCCCGTGTTTTGGAAATTAGTAGCAAGGGTAATATTTTTTAACATAGCAAACGGTCGTGCTTTTTAGGGATAAAGGTGACAAAATGCTTTTTGCGGAAAAAAGACGCGGTTAAACCCCGGAGTGTCTAATTATTGTACACCATTGTCAAATAATTGGACACTTGGAAAAAATGGCTGTGCGTTTATCTGTTTGTATATTAGTGTGTTGGTCGTTTTGGCACGCTTTTTGAATCTTAATGGGCAGAATATAATAAATACACGATATGAAAAACTTGAACATAGCATTACGTTCGCTATTTAAGAAAGGCAGAAGTAACGAGATAAAGATATTATCCTTGGGAGTCGGACTGGCAATGGGGCTTGTCCTTATATCGAAAGTTTGTTTTGAACGTTCGTTTGATAAATTTTATCCGGACAGCGACCGCATTTACCGTTTGCATGAGAATATCATCCGGGACGGAGAATATAAGTCTTATGGACAGGTGAGCGGAGGTGTGGCCACGGCTATGCAGGTCGAGATCCCGGAAGTTGAAAAGGCAACCCGCCTGACCTATATGGGAGGAGAAAGGGAGTTCTTCAAGACAAAGGACGGAAGCCGTTACTCGGCCCGTTATGTCGTGATGGGCGATACGAATGTTTTCGACGTCTTGCCGCGTCCCATACTGATCGGAAACCCGAAAGAGACTTTGGCCCGTCCGGGATACGTGATGGTCTCGAACCGTATAGCCAAATTGTTGGGAGGCCCGGAACAGGCTTTGAACAAGGAATTCGAATTTGAATCCAGTCCGGGACAGACCTATACGATAGGCGGGGTGTTTGAAGATGTCCCTGAAAATTCACATCTGCGTTTTGAGATCATCGCTTCTTTGGAAGGAATGAGTAAATGGAGTCGTGAAAACTGGTTGGGGAATGACCGTTACCTGGGATATGTGAAACTTTATCCCGGCACTGATCCGAAAAGCCTGGCGACTGCCATCCGCGAGATGCAGGGACGGCATTGCGATCTGGAGGAGGTGAAAAAAGCGGGAGTCGATTTGACCTATAGCCTGGTTCCGCTGATAGACATGCACAGCAACAGCGATGAGGTGAAGGGCATGAATACCCTATTGGGTTTATTGGCTTTTGTGCTCATCTTTACGGCTGTGATGAACTATGTGCTTATCGTGATTTCCACGCTGATCAACCGGACCAAAGAGGTCGCCGTTCATAAATGTTATGGGGCTTCCGATAGAGACCTGTTCGGCATGATCATGTCGGAAACGTGTCTGCATATGCTGATTTCTCTGCTGCTTGCCGCTTTCCTGATTGTTCTGTTCCGTACGAAAACGGAAGAACTGCTGGGAGCTACGTTGGGCGCGTTGTTTTCGGTACAGACCCTTGTGGTTCTGGCCGGTATCTGCGTCGTGATCTTTTTCATCACCGGTTTGATCCCGACCTATATGTTCCTGCGTATTCCGGTGGCAGCCGCGTTCCGTAATATTAAAGAGTCGCGCAGGTATTGGAAACTTTGCCTGCTGTTCGTCCAGTTTCTGGCTACATCCTATCTGGTGGCGTTGTTGTCGGTCATCAATAGGCAATATGATTATATGGTGAATGTCAACCCCGGATATGCTTATGAGAAGTTGGCTTATTGCTCGACATGGGGCGTGGACGAATCCGTCCGGAACGTGGCAATCGAGGAGTTGCGCAAGATACCCGAAGTAGACATGGTTTCGGCCTGCTATGCCCTGCCGATTTCGAGGATGTCGGGAAATAATGTTTTGCTTCCCGGAGATGATCGCGAGCTGTTCAATATTGCCGACATGTATGCGGTGAAAGATGGTTTCTTTCCCCTGATGGAGATTCCGGTCATTGAAGGAGAAGTGTTCCGTTCGGATGGGTCGGCCTCGAACAAAGTGATGGTCAGCCGTTCTTTCGTCAAGAAGATGGAGCGGGTGGCCGGTTGGACCGGGAGCGCGATAGGCAAGAACGTTATAATTACGGAACATAGCCATAATGGGGCGCCGCTTACCATCTGCGGCGTATATGAAGATATTTGTATCGGTAGCACCGGTCATCCGGACCCACGTCCGACGGTCCTGTTCTATGGTGAAAATACACCGATGATTTTGATCAAATTCCATGAGATGTCTCCGGAGAACCTGAAAAAGGCGCAAAAAGTGCTGGAAGGCGTAATGCCCGACCGGAATGTTACGGTGACGGCTTACTATATGGATATGATCGACCTGTATAAAGATTCCCGTATGTTTCGCGACTCGGTCCTGATCGGCGGCCTTGTTACCTTGATTATCGCTTTGATCGGCCTGTTGGGATATACCAGCGACGAGACGAACCGCCGCGGACGCGAAATAGCGATCCGCAAGGTGAACGGGGCGACGGCATGGGACATCCTGAAGATGATCTCCCAAGACATTTCCTATATTGCGGTTCCGGCTATTGTGATCGGCATGACGGTCGCTTATTATTCCGGTATGGGATGGTTGGAGAATTTTACGGAAAGGGCGCCCATCGGATTTTTCATCTTCCTGTTCGGCGCTATGTCGGTCTACGCGTTGATCATCGCATGTGTCCTGTACCGCGCATGGACGGTGGCGAATTCCAATCCGGTCGAAAGTTTGAAATCGGAGTAGTCCGGGATATTGTTTTCCCGGTGGGTAAATAAAAACACACCCGGCAGGTAACCAAGAATACTTGCCGGGTATTTTTTTTATAAACCATGTTACGTTTGTCCGAGTGGCGTGTCTTTTTAATAGAATGGAACAAGAACAGTTTAAAATAGAAGTCGTACCCTTGCGGGGAAAGTTGTCGGGATGTGCCCGGCGTCTGCTGGATGACCCCGAAGATGTGGAGGATGTCGTCCAGGAGGTGTTCCTGAAGTTGTGGTATATCCGTGATGAATTGGAACGCTACGACAGTGTGGAGGCTCTTGCCGTGCAGATTACGAAACATCTTTGCCTGAACCGTCTCCGTACATTCCAGTACAAGCCGGAAAAACTGTCCGGCTCGGCGATGCTTGCGGCAGATGATGATCCGTATATCGCGTTGGAACAGAAAGACAGCGTCAGCCGGGTGATGCATATCATGGAGCAGCTTCCCGGCCTCCAGCAGACGATACTGCGGATGAAGCATGTCGACGGCTTCGAAGTGAAGGAGATTGCAGAATTGACCGGCAGTACGCCTGAAGCCGTCCGGGTGAACCTCTCGCGTGCACGTAAAAAAGTCAGGGAACTATTCTTAAAAATGTAACAAGATGAAAGCAGACGAATATATCTATATCGAAAACCTATTGGAACGTTTCTTCGAAGGGGAGACAACCAATGCCGAGGAGCAGGAGCTGTATGCCTTCTTCGCCCGTCCGGACTTGCCGGAGCATTTGAAAAACTACCGTCCGGTATTCGGATATTTTGAAACTGGGATTGCCGGGGAGATGGAAGAAAGGCAAAAAACTTCGAAGGCGGCCCGTAGTATTCCTTTTTTAAAAAGAGGGTTATGGATGGGGATGGCGGTAGCGGCTTCTTTGTTGTTGTTCTTATTCTTGAACAAAGGAGAGGGGATCGGGGAAGATGATTTCAATCCGTATGCCGGTAGCTACATCATCCGTAACGGCGTGAAGACGGAGATACCTGAAGCGGTGGCGCGTGAGTTGGACGAGGTGATCCGGCAGGCAGAAAAAAAGCAGTACGAAAAGGAACGGCTGGCGTTGCGTCCTTTGCGCCAGTACGAGAAAACAATGGATAATATCCAAACGAAAGAGAACGAAGTCGAGCGGTTCGAATCGGATATCGAGAGGTTGGAGAGGGAACATAAGGACTAATGATGATTCATTTAATAACATAAAGTATGAAAACAAGAAATCTTATTTTAACAGCCGCCCTGTTGATGGCAGGAAGCTGGGCCGGCGATTTGCTGGCGCAGGCGAATCTGAATGCATTGATGAAAAAATGCGAGTCGATGGAGAAGGTAAATGTCGATGTGATCTACGATAAAGACCGGAAAACGAAGAAGCCGGTAAAAGAGGTGATTACGATCACATTTTCGAGAAAGGATAATCCGAAATTGCTGGATGAGTTTCTCGATGCGTTCAGAAAGGACAAGGAAGCTGCCTATAAGGTGATGGAATCGAAAATAGACGGTAAGGTTATGCCGTCTTTCTACCGTTTTGCTGCCGGGACCTCGGATATCTCTTTTTCATTGGAAGATTTGAACAAAAAGTTCAAAGGAAACGAATATATGCTTCGGAACGGAGAAATACAAATCACGAAGATTGAACGTTTCGACTTCAAGGAAGAAAGCGAATGGGGATAAACCTTGCTCTGTTTTTTCTGGTGAGTGTCTAATATCTTTACACCACTGTCCAAAAATTAGACACTTACGGGAAATATCAAAATTATTATAGAACTGTAAATAAGTGGTTTATGATGTTTGGCACGTTGTTTGCTAATAATAAGGCAAGAAAGAAGTAATAACAACAAAAACTGATACAGTCATGATTAAAATTGAAGGATTAAGCAAGTTTTTCCGTACGGAAGAAGTAGAAACGATAGCATTGAACGGGGTGTCGATGGAGGTGAAGGATGGGGAGTTTGTCGCCATCATGGGACCTTCCGGCTGTGGCAAGTCCACCTTATTGAATATTTTGGGTTTGCTGGACAACCCGACATCGGGCGACTATTACCTGGCAGACAAGGAAGTCGGGCACCTGAAAGAAAAAGAACGTACGCAAGTGCGTAAAGGAAATATCGGTTTCGTGTTCCAAAGCTTCAACCTGATCGACGAACTGAACGTGTTCGAGAACGTGGAATTACCGCTTACCTACCTGAAAGTAAAGGCAAGCGAGCGCAAGCAGATGGTCAACGACATACTGAAACGTATGAACATCAGCCATCGTTCCAGCCATTTCCCGCAGCAACTGTCCGGAGGCCAGCAACAGCGTGTCGCCATTGCCCGTGCCGTCGTTTCGAACCCGAAGATCATCCTCGCCGATGAGCCGACCGGTAACCTGGACTCCAAGAACGGAGCCGAAGTGATGCAACTCCTGACCGAACTGAACAAAGAGGGAACCACCATTGTCATGGTGACACACTCCAAACACGACGCGAGTTTCGCCCACCGGGTGATCAACCTGTTCGACGGTAGCATCGTGTCGTCTGTAAGCGAATTCATTTAATTTTTCTAAGATAGAACATAGACACATTCTAATTTATTTAGTGATCATATCCGGCTTGGGAAAGTCGGGTATGTTCTTTATGAGATATGGGTTTGGAGTTATGAATTATAAATGGAATACACGATGAATAATCTGTTAAATATAAAATCTTTCCTGAAATTCCTGAGCCGGAACAAGGAATACACGGCGATCGATGTCTTCGGGTTGTCCGTTTCGCTGATGTTCGTGATCCTGATTGCGGTATATGTGGAACGGGAGTTGAATATCGACAAGCAGCAGGCGAATTACGACCGGATCGTTGCCATTGGCAATGAAGAGTTTTTGGAATCGGCCGTGCCGGTTTCCTATTGGCTGGAAGAGCGTTATCCGGAGATAGAGAAAGTCTGCCCGGTCATTACGGCCGAAGGGAAGGGCTGCCAAATTTTTTATGGCGACAAGAAATTGACGGGCGATCTTGTGTATGCGGATTCGACATTCTTCGACGTCTTTTCGTTCAAAATGCTCGATGGCGACCGCGACCGGGTATTGGCAGATCCCTACAGTGCGGTTGTTTCGGAAAGTTTTGCCCGGAAGGTGTTCGGTGGTGACGATCCGATCGGGAAGAGCTTGCGTATCAGCGACTCGACCAATGTCATGGTGACCGGTGTCATGGAAGACATCAACCGTTCGGTGATTCCGAACACAGACCTGGTGGTGCGTATCGAGCGGGTGACGGAGTTCAACCAATCATTGTCGAAGGAGAACCAGGGCAACGCCGGCTCTTGTATTTCGTTCCTATTGCTGAAGCCGGGGATGGATTTGAAGGGGCGGACGGATGAGATACTGAGCTTTTTCAAGGAGCGGTATTGGCTTTACAAGATGGATTTCGTGAAGGAAGTGCGCATCGTTCCGCTTTCGGAGATTTATTTCGGAAACACGATGGTGCATAGCTTGAACCAAGGCGACAAGCGTTTTTCGTTGGTCCTGATGTCCGTCGGCATCCTGATCTTGATTTTTGCGATCATCAACTATATCAACCTGACGGTGGCACAGGCCGGCCAGCGGGCGAAGGAGATGGCGACACGCCGCCTTTTGGGTTCTTCGCGTGTGGAACTGTTCCTCAGGCTGATGTTGGAGGCTACCTTCCTGACGGTCGTTTCGTTTGCCATCGGGCTGATGTTGGCCAAAGTTGCACTGCCGTATGCCAATGACTTGTTGCAGGTGCGCTTGACGTTCGATGTGCTGGTGACACCGCTTTGGATAGGGGCGATCGTCCTGTTTATCGTGCTGACGGGGGCTTTGTCGGGGTTGCTTCCGGCCTTGATGATCTCGTCGGCCAAACTGATCGACGTGGTGCGCGGGACGTTCCGCCGGCAGACGAAGATGGTGTTCAGCAAGGTCTTCATCACGTTCCAGAATGTGATCACGATCGCCATGATCGCCGCCTCGCTGACGATGTATCTCCAGATCGACCATCTGATCCATGCGCCGTTGGGCTACAACACGGCGAACATAATCGAATCGGACAATATTTTCCGTTCGAAGAGCGAGATGGAACGGGCGGAAGATATGTTGCGCCAGCTTCCGATGGTCAAGGCTGTCGGCCACAGCAACGGGACGCCTTCGAGCGGGACGAACAACATGAGCGGCACTTACGAGGACAAGTCGCTCAGCTTCCAGCAAATACAAGTCGACAGCGCCGCTTTCCGTATTTTCGGTTTCGAGATCAAGTCGGACAACCATGTGGCCAATTCCGACCAGGGTTGGTACCTAAACGAACTGGCTTTTAAACAGATGGAATTACCCGAAGATGCTCCTTCTTTCAGATGGGGCGAGAATGCGACCCCTATATTAGGTGTGATCCGTGATTTCCAGTTGAGAGACATCACGCAGGAGAATTCGCCGGTGATGTTCCGTTTCCGAAAGACGGAATCGGACTGGTGGCCGTGGAGCTATGTGGTCGAAGTGCAGGGCGATCCTGTCAAGGCATACGAGTCTGTGCGCAAGGTGTTCGAGGAAGTGTCGGGGGTTTCTTTCGAGGGGAAATTTATCGACCAGAGCATTCAAGAGCATTTCGAATCGCAGATCCGTCTGACAAAGATTGTGGTGATCTTTGCCTGCATTGCGATCCTGATCTCACTGTTGGGGCTGCTTGCGATGTCGACCTATTTCATCCTGCAACGTTCGCAGGAGGTGGCGATCCGCAAGGTGTTCGGTTCGGACAACCGGGGAATCCTGGTGCGCCTCGTCGGCACGTTCCTGATGTATGTCGGGATTGCGTTCGTGATCGCGACACCGCTGAGCTGGTTTTTCATGAATCAATGGCTGGCGGACTACAGCTACCGGATCACGCTTAGCCCGCTGATCTTCATCACAGCCGGCCTTTTCTGCCTCCTGATCTCCTTCCTGGCTGTCTTCTTCCAGAGCTGGCAGGCAGCGAATGCCAATCCGGTAGAGAGCGTGAAAAGCAATTGACAATTGATAATTAGAAAAAACGGGCTTCGCGAACGGGAAAAATCCCAATGCGAAGCCCGTTTTTTTTGCTCTTAATGATTAATAGCCTACAGTTCTCCCGGGCTCTCGTCGTCCGGCTTGCCGCCGCCTTCCGGCTTTTGGGCAGCTTTTTTGGCGTTGAGGGTTTTGCGGGTGGCGAGGATGGTTTTCTGGCGGTCGATGAGGTTGTTCAGGTTGTTGATGATCTCCAGATAGTCGGTATCGCTGTTCACTTCGGCCAGCGCGTTGAGACGTTTGACGATGGCGCGGTAGGCCGCGTCGGTATCCTGGCGGGCTGTTTTAGTCGCGCCGGTGACGATGGTAGCCTGCTGGCTGTTGCGGTTGGTGAAGATGACGATGAATTTTTCATTCGCCTCTTTCAACCGTGCCACCCATCTGTCGAGGCCTGCCATTTGGAGGCGGTTGGTGACATTGTCCAGCGAAACGCCGTCGAGCGGCGAGCTTGCCGGATCGGACAGTTCGCCGGGGCGTTCATCTTCCTCGCGGTTATCAAATTCTTCCAAATCCTGGATCAGGTTTGTCACGGCACTGTTTTCGGCCAGGTAAGGCAATGAGCAAGGATCACCGTTGCGGCGCAGGATGATGTCTGCCCGGCGGGCGATTTCGGCAATCACCGGATCGAAATCGCTCATGGCAACTTGCGCAACTTCTTGAGTGTACTCAGGCGTTTTAGGATGGCGGCAGGACTGAATATCATAGGTCTGTCTGTTGCCTTTACAGCATTCTTGGTGATTATGATGCAGGTGGACTACGACCGGCGTTTCGACCGTTGCCATCCGAAGGCAGGGCGGATCTTCCTGGCCGAACTCTGCGACAGTGTGATGGCGAACGGACGCGTGATCTATCCCGGCGCTTTTCCCGACGTACTGATCGCCTCTTCTCCCCATATCGAGGCGGGGACGATGATCACTCCTTATGACAAACGGAACTATCTCTCGGTCGGCGAGGGGAGCGAGGCGAAAGGATTTCGCGAGAATGTGACGACTTGCCATCCTGCCATCGTGGATATGTTTGGGTTCTCTTTTGTCGAAGGGGACAAGGATTGTCTTGCCGATCCCGAAAAGGCGATTATCCCGGAGAGCATGGCACGGCGGATGTTCGGCGGCGAACCGGCTGTAGGGCGGCAGCTCCATTTCAAGGAGAGTGTCTGGACGAAGGTCGGCCGCGACCTGACGGTGGGGGGCGTCTACCGCGATTTTCCGGAGAATACACAGCTGGGCAATACGATCTACTCCGCAATCGATGCCTCTTACCGCAGACCTACCGAGTGGGGTGGGTCGAACTGGCTCTGCTACCTGCTCCTCGATAGTCCTGAATCTGCCAAGGCTGTGGAGGACAATTTCAATCGGACGTTCGATTTCTCACAAATCTGGGGATGCGAACATCTGCACCTCCGGTTGCTGCCGCTTGAAGATATTCATTATATGAATATGCAGGACGTCTGGGGAAGCAGTCCCCTCAGGACACAAAGCCCGGAGACGGTACGCTTGCTTTTCCTCATTGCCTGGTTAATCCTGTTGATTGCGGCGGTCAATTATATGAATTTCAGTACGGCGCTCACCCCTATGCGCATCCGTAGCATCAACACGCAGAAGGTGTTGGGGAGCCCGGACGCGACGCTCCGCCTGTCGTTGCTGGTGGAGGCGGCGGGGATTTGCCTGATGGCCTATCTCTTGGCGCTCGTCTGGGTCTATCTGTTGAACCGGGGGCAATACCTGTCGTTCGTGGAGGCGGATATCCGGTTGCTGTCGAACCTTTTCCTCGTGATAGCGACAGGGGCGATCGCCTTGTTGGTGGGGGTCTTGGCGGGTATCTATCCGGCCTGGTATATCACCTCTTTCCCGCCCGCGCTGGTGCTGAAAGGGAGTTTCGGCCTGTCGCGGAGCGGGCGGCGGTTGCGCACGGCGTTGATAGGATTCCAGTATATCGTCTCCATCGCCCTGATTGTCGGGGCGTGTATCATCCAGTTGCAGAACTATTTCATGCGCCATTATGCGCTTGGGTTCGATCGGGACCAGATCATGATCACCGAGCTTAGCCGCGACCTGTGCACCCGACACAAGGAGGCTTTTACCAACCAGTTGATGAAATATCCCGATATAGAAGGCATCGCTTTCTCCGCCCAGAAGGTCGGGGGCGAGGATGCCTATTCGACTTACAAGTTTACGCACAAGGAAGAGACTTTTTTCGGTTTCTTTCTAAATGTCTCCCCTTCGTTTCTCGATGTGATGGGGATCAGGGTGACGGATGGCAATGGTTTTTCGCCATCGGACGACGAGGATGGCAATTTCCATTTTATATTCAACGAGACGGCTCGCCGGGCGAACAATCTCGAAGTAGGGGGGATGATCGACATGGGGTGGTGCGCGGGACGGATCGCCGGTTTTATAGGTGATGTGAAGCTGACTTCGCTCCGGGAGGAGGAACAGAACATCGCTTTCTGTGTCTCGCCCGGCAATGGCTTCCAATGGTTGGGTTATGCCTATATTCGTCTCAAGGCGGGGGCGGATGTGACGAAGGCGGTCGAACGTCTTCGCGAGGTGGTGGCGGGGCTGGATGCTTCCTATCCGTTGGAGGTGGAGTTCTACGATGCGTTCTATAACCGGCTGTACCACCGCGAGGAGTTTGTGAAGAAGATGGTGACAGGGGCGAGCTTGCTGGCGATCCTGATCTCGGTCGTCGGTGTCTTCGGGCTGGTGATCTTCGAGACGCAGTACCGCCGGCGGGAGATCGGTATCCGCAAGGTCTACGGGGCGACGGTGACGGATATCCTGCTGATGTTTAATCGCAGGTATCTTATGATCGTCGTGGTCTGCTTCCTCCTTGCCACACCGGTCGCTTATCTCTCGGTCGCCGGCTGGCTCGAAAATTTTGCCTATCGTACGCCTGTCTACTGGTGGGTGTTCGCCTTGGCTTTCGGTGTCATCTTCCTCGTCACCTTTCTGACCGTTTCCTTCCAGAACTGGCGAACGGCTAATGAGAATCCGGTGGATAGCGTGAAGGAGTAGTTACTTTTCTTTCAAGAGAAAAGTAACTACATCAAATTTTTTTCTTTAAAGTAAAGAAAAACGTCATCCCCTTGCCCAGCCCGCTCTTGGCGGAGATCTGCCCTTTGTGGAAGTTCACGCCGTTTTTGACGATGGAGAGTCCCAGGCCTGTCCCGCCGACCTTGCGGCTGCGACCCTTGTCGACACGGTAGAAGCGTTCGAAGATGCGGTTCACGTGTTCTTCCGAGACACCGACACCATTGTCCGAGAAGCTGAAATAGTAGAACTTCGGATCTTCCTTGTAGCAATTCACCGTGATATGGATGCCCTCGCCCGCATACGCGATCGCATTGTCGTAGAGGTTGCGGAAGATGGAGTAGAGCAACGAATAGTTGCCATGAATCGTCGGGTCGCCCGGCAGGATCACCTCTGTCGTGATCTTCTTTTCTTCCATCTCCTTCGAACATTCCTTCTCGATCTCGCCAACCAGTTTGCGGATGTTCACTTCCGACAACTCGAACATTTCGGAAGCCTCGTCCAGGCGGTTCAAAACAGAGATGTCGCGCAGCAGCCCCGTGAGCCTCGTGCTCTGCGAGTAGCAGCGTTCGAGGAAGAACCGGCGCTTGTCTTCCGACAGTTCCGGGTTGCTGATGATCGTTTCGAGATAACCCTGGATGCTGCTGACGGGAGTTTTCAGCTCGTGCGCCACGTTCTGGGTCAGTTGCCGTTTCATCCGGCTCTCTTCTTCCTGGCGGGATATGTCGTTGATGGATATCTCGTAGCTGTTGTCGAGAAACAGGATACATTCGATCAGGAAAATCTTCCCGTTCTTGTCCACCGTGACCGATTCGCGCAGCACTTTACGCTTGCGGTTCGTGTTCGGGATGTTTTGGGTGATGAACTTCAGGATCGGTTCCAGTTCCGGAATGTCGATCGCGTCTTCCGACTGCCGTATCTGTATGTCGGAAATCAGGTTTGCGAACTGTACGAACAGGATGTTGGACAAGATCTCCCTTCCTTCCGGCGTGAACATGGCGAAACCCTCCTTTGCGTACTGGAAATGCTTGATCAGTTTCTCGCGTTCCATCGAAAGTTCGTTCTTGGCCTTCTGCTGGCGGTGGTAAAGCCCGACGATGTTCTTCGAGATGTCTCCAAGCTCGTCGTTGGGAAAGACATATTCGTTTTCCGATATGCGGCCTTTCTCCACGTTCAGGGCGAAGTCGCGCAGTTTCGAGATCGTCTGCCCGATGCTGAACGTGAAACGCGAGAGGACGAAGAAGAATATCAGCGTCATCAACGCCATGAAGTAGATGAAATCCTTGTCGATCGTCAGTACGCGCTGCGTGTAAGGATCCCACGGAAGGGCGGAGCGGTAGATATAGCCGCCGATATTCGTCGCCGTGTAGAAATAGCGCTTGCCGGTCGAGTTGGACGAGCGGATGGCGAACCCTTCGTTGTAGAGGCGTGCCTTGCGCACCTCGCTGCGGTCGTTATGGTTGTTGAACTCCTCTGCGCCGCTATTGTCGAACAGGACTTTGCCTTCCGGGTCGATAATGGTCACGCGAAGATCCTTTTGAGGAATGTCGGCGATAAACCGGTGGACCACCTTGTTGATGTCTTCGGCCTGCTGCGTGCGGCGGAAGAGCTGGTAGTTGTAGTTCCCCAACACGTTATTCAACTTCTCCTGTGCAAATTCCCGTTCCCGCTGATACTGGAACAGCAAGAAGCAAGCCGTGAATCCCAGGAACATGGCGAATATCGACCAGAAAAGCCGTTGGCTGAAAGGTATCCTGCTGTTTGTCGTTGATTCTATCTTGACCATAATATGAGTTGAAAGTTGAACGTTGAAAGTGGAGGATTGAAAGTTGGGTGCTGAAAGTTGAGAGTTGAGGTCTGTGTGTCCTCCGCTTTCAACTTTCAGCTCTCAACTTTCAATTCTCAAAGCAATATCCGAAACCAAGGCGCGTCACGATGTTCTTGCCGTATGGCCCGATCTTTTTGCGCAGGCGGGTGATGTTTACATCGATGGTACGGTCGAGCACATACACTTCGTCTTTCCATATCCGGGAAAGGATTTCTTCGCGCGAGAACACGTTCCCTTTGTTTTCGAGGAGGAGTTTCAGTATCTCGAACTCTTTTTTGGTGAGCGGGACTTCCTGCCCGTCGACGGTGGCTTTGATCCGCTTCGTGTCGAGTGAGAGGGTTTCGTATTTGAGGCATTCGTTTCCCTGTTCTTTCTCTTTGTCCGATGTGCGGCGCAGCACGGCTTTCACGCGTGCCACTACCTGGCGGATGGAGAAGGGCTTGGATATATAGTCGTCAGCTCCCAAGTTGAACCCGGTCAGCATATCGTTTTCGGTGTCTTTGGCCGTCAGAAAGATGATGGGGATATCGGCCGTCTTTTCTTCCTTCCTGAGGATACTGGCCATCTTGAATCCGGATATTTCACCCATCATGACGTCCAAAAGCAGCAATTGGTAGGAGGCAATGTCCAGCTTCAACGCTTCTTCGGCACTGAAAGCCGTGTCTACCTCATACCCTTCTATTTCAAGATTGAACTTGAGGATCTCGCATAAATCCTCTTCGTCGTCCACTACAAGAATCTTCGGTGTAGCCATAATTTTGTCTCTTATATTTATTACCAATACAATTTACATCTGCAAAGGACGCGGTTCTGTGTTTCGATGGAATGAAATACATGTTACAATCATGTTACAAATACGTCAGATCGCCACATCCTGCCATTGCCCGCCGACCAGTTCGCGGGTAGACCTGAAACCGGCTTTTTTCAGCAGTTCGAATGCTTCCGCACGTCCGTCGTTCACCAAGTCGGGATAGTGGCAGTCGGAGTTTACCATCACCGGAATGTCCAGTTCGCGCAGGCGGTGCAGATAGTCGGCGTGCGGATAGACCTCCTGCTTCTTCATGAGGTTTTTCGTGTTGACTTCGACCATCAGCCCTTTTTCGGCAATCAGGTGCAGGCAGTCGTCGAGTGGTTTCTGGTACCAGTCTGCTTGCAGGTCGAAACCTTCGCACTTATGGCCGTTCATGTATATCTTGTCCATGTGTCCGACGATGTCGATCCCACCGGCTTCGATCATTTGCTGCGTGGAGTTGAAATAGTGGGCGACCAATTTGCGGATATCTCCGTCGTAGTAGGTGTCGACCGACTTCTGGTATTCCCGGAAAGAACCGTCGATGCACACCATGTTCTTCTCTGCAAGCGGCTGTGCGATAGGTAGAAAATGAATGGAACCGATACGGTAATCGAGCGGCAGGTTACGGAAGTAGGGGATGGACGCGTTGTAGCTCTTGTCTAAGAAATCGATTTCCAATCCTACATATATTTCCAACCGGTCGCTGTATTTCTTTTTCAGCCGTTCTATCTCCATCAAGTATTCGGGCATATCGTCTTTCGACATGTTCCAGAATGTTTCGAACGGCAGTGGCGAGTGGGAAGAAAAGCCGTAGGCGCGAAATCCGTGCGAGACAGCAAATTTAACGAAGTCTTCCGGCATGCTCCGCCCGTCACAGAATGTACAATGACTATGATAGTTACTGAGTTGCATAAATTTTTTACTTGTCTGTTTTTATATATGGAATTGAAGGTTCGTTTAAAATAGCAGGTTCTGTTTGGACTATGTGATCGATATAATTGGCAAGGGATTTCGGTTCTCGTCTGGTGTCCCATAATGCAGCAATATTCACTGACTCTTGCCTGATCAGATAAATAACCTTTACGTTCCGATGTATGACAAGCGAACGCCAAGGTTCGGGACGGTGGTTCAGCAAAGGTTCCAACGGCCCGATACTGGGGAAAGTTCCGAGCTGATCGATTTTATTCATAGTAGATGCAATGATTTTTTTTGCTAAGCGATTTCCAAAAAAAGCTTCACAATAAAAACGAAGCCGATCCAAATCCTTGTTTGCCCCGGAAGACCATTTTATTTTTTTCATCACATTAATCATCAAATGTTTTCATTATTCTTTTAAAGACTTCCTCATGATCCATGCCACCCCCTTCTTCCATCTCCTTTAAAGCCTGGTCCAATTTGGAATCCATTTCCTGCATGGAATAGCAGAGGCCGAAGTCTGTTTCCTCTTCTTCGTCTTCTATCTCCACATAATTGAGAGTGCGCAGATATTCGATCAGAGCTTTCGCTTCGGGACGGCTGTCGTCTATAATTACGGTTGTTCTCATATTCTTACGTTGTTTTGTGATAGGACAAAGGTAATTCTTTTCTTTTGAAGAATAGTCCATTTAAAAGAAAAAGGCGAAGACCGTTTCCAGTCCTCGCCTTTGCTCTTTTGCTTCAAAACGAACTTATTTGATTACGTTCAGTTCTTTTCCTACTTTGATAAATGCAGCGATTGCTTTATCCAGATGTGCCGTTTCGTGGCCGGCGGACAGCTGTACGCGGATACGAGCCTGGCCTTTAGGTACTACCGGATAGTAGAAGCCGGTTACATAAATGCCTTCTTCCTGCATCTTGGCAGCGAAATCCTGGGATAATTTAGCGTCATACAGCATAACGGCGCAGATGGCGGACTGGGTCGGTTTGATGTCGAAACCGGCAGCCAGCATCTTGTCGCGGAAGTAGTTGACGTTGTTCATCAGTTTCGTATGCAGGTCGTCGTTTTCTTTCAGCATCTTGAACATTTCCAGACTGGCGCCTACGATAGCGGGGGCAACAGAGTTGGAAAACAGGTAAGGACGGGAGCGCTGGCGCAACATGTCGATGATCTCTTTCTTTCCGGTTGTGAATCCGCCCATGGCGCCACCGAAAGCTTTACCCAGCGTACCGGTGAAAACGTCTATGCGTCCGTAGCAATTGAACTGTTCGGCAACACCGTGTCCGGTCGGACCGACGACACCGGCAGAGTGAGACTCGTCGACCATTACCAAGGCATCGTATTTTTCGGCCAGTTCGCATATCTTGTCCATCGGAGCCACATTTCCGTCCATCGAGAACACGCCGTCTGTTGCGATGATGCGGTGACGTTGTGCCTGGGCTTCTTGCAGGCAACGTTCCAGATCGGCCATGTCTGCGTTGGCATAACGGTAGCGTTTTGCCTTGCAAAGACGTACACCGTCGATGATGGAAGCATGGTTCAAAGCGTCGGAGATGATTGCGTCTTCTTCCGTGAACAGCGGTTCGAACAACCCCCCGTTGGCATCGAAACATGCTGCGTACAGGATCGTATCTTCAGTCTTGAAGTAATCGGAGATAGCGGCTTCCAGTTGTTTGTGCAGATCCTGTGTACCGCAGATGAAACGGACGGACGACATGCCGTATCCGTGTGTATCCATAGCTTCTTTGGCAGCCTTGATCAGACGTTGGTTGTCAGACAGGCCCAGATAGTTGTTTGCACAGAAGTTCAAAACGTCGCTTCCGGCGTTTACTTTGATGTCGGCTCTTTGAGGAGTGGTGATGATACGCTCGTTCTTATACAAACCGGCAGCTTTGATGTTTGCCAATTCCTGAGTAAGGAAATCTTTCAGTTTACCGTACATAACTTTGTTTTTTGTTAGTATTTTTAATTAAGTTGAATTTAGATCTCTTTAAATCGCAGACAAGTTGCAAAATATTATGTCTGCCGATGTGGCAAAGGTCATATTTTTTTTGAATATATGAGCTAAAAAATACAAGAATTTCATACATAAATGTTTTTATTCTCTATACCTTTGTCACCGAAAAAACTTAAAAAAACATCAAACGCAATGAAAAATGTATTAGTAATTGGTTCTACCGGTCAGATTGGATCAGAGTTAACCATGAAGTTGAGAGGTATCTACGGTGGAAACATTGTAGCAGGTTACATTCCCGGACAGGAGCCTAAAGGCGAACTGCTGGAATCCGGACCATCTGCAATTGTCGACATTACAAACGAACAGCAGATTGCTGAGACGGTGTCCAAGTATAAGGTAGATACGATTTATAACTTGGCTGCATTGCTGTCTGCCGTTGCAGAAGCAAAACCGCAGCTTGCCTGGAAAATAGGTATGGGTGGTTTGTTTAACGTATTGGAAGTTGCCCGCGAAATGCATTGTGCGGTATTCACTCCGAGTTCAATCGGTGTGTTCGGAAATAACACGCCGAAGGATAAGACTCCGCAGGACACGATCCGTAATCCGCGTACGATGTACGGTGTTACGAAGGTTTCCGGAGAATTGTTGAGCGACTACTACTATATCCGTTTCGGTGTCGACACTCGTTCCGTCCGTTTTCCGGGGCTTATCTCTTATGTGACACCTCCGGGTGGTGGTACGACCGACTATGCTGTCGATATCTATTATTCGGCAGCCAAAGGTGAAAAGTTCGTATGTCCGATCAAACAGGGTACATTCATGGATATGATGTATATGCCGGACGGTCTGCGTGCTGCTATTGAAATTATGGAAGCCGACTCGACGAAGTTCGTCCATCGTAACTCTTTCAACATCGCTTCCATGAGCTTTGATCCTGAGATTATTTATAATAATATCAAAAAGTATATGCCGGACTTCCAGATGGAATATAATGTGGATCCGTTGCGTCAGGCTATCGCAGAATCATGGCCAAACTCTCTGGACGACACATGTGCCCGTGAAGAATGGGGCTGGAAACCGGAGTATGATCTGGATTCCATGACACAGGATATGCTGGCTAAGCTGAAAGAACGTTTCAAGAAGTAAGATTTTCACCGGTCATTAAGAGATCGATACAAAAAAGGCGGCTGTCCTTCGGGATGGCCGCCTTTTTTATTTGCGTCGTTTTTATCCGGCATTGTAAAGGTTGTCTCTATGCAGACATAGCGATTGCCGGTGTTGGAGGCAACTAATGCAAAAACGCCTGAAAAACTATGTTGTAAAACATGAAATAGTTAAATCAGGTTAAGGATGCGCACTTTTTAGAGGTATTATTATGCTGCATAACATAAACTCTCTATATTTGCATCGTGTTTTTCATGGTATTAGATTTAAGGTTAACAATGAAGATTGGCTGTCCGTGACGGATGGCCATTTCTGTTTTTAGTCATTTTGTTTGAGATCGCCGACCATCTTCCAGATCAGAGCAGACAAAGCTGCGCCTATGAATGGGCCAACAATAAACAACCAAAGTTGTGATAAAGCTTCTCCACCTTGAAATACGGCGGGAGCGATGCTGCGTGCCGGGTTTACGGACGTGCCGGTGATAGGTATGCATACGATATGTACCAACACTAAAGATAAACCTATGGCTAACCCTGCAAAATTGCCGGCTCCTTTCTTGGCATCGGTTGTGCCCAATACAACAAAGACAAACACACAAGTGAACACGATTTCAGCCAACAAGCCACCTATCGTACTCACACCGGCGGCACATGCATTGGCTCCGGTCGTAGTGGCGTATGCCATGTCGATGTTGGATGTTAAGAGATATAGGATACCGGAACCAATGAATGCTCCGATCACTTGGAAAAGCATGTACATCAATCCTTCATTGCTTTTCATACGTCCGGACAACATACACCCCAACGTGATTGCCGGGTTGATGTGGCAACCCGATATGCCTCCAATTGTATAGGCCATTGCCACAACCGAAAGCCCGAAAGCCATCGCTACCATTAATACCTGTGCCGGACTGCCGCAACCACCATTGAAGATTGCGCTGCCGCACCCCATAAGAACCAGCACCATTGTGCCGACCATTTCTGCTAAATATTTTTTCATGTCAATAAATATTAGAAGGGGACTTGTGTTAAAACATAAATCTCCGGTTAGATTATTTAAACCATTCTGTTACATGATTTTTTGCCCAAAAATAATAGAGTGCCAACCCTATCCAGCTGGTAAGAAGCAAAAGCACGGTCATGATGATTTTCCCAATAGTCGTGATGTTTTTTTTGAATACATCCACGATCGCCAAGACGGTACATACAATACCGACAATCCAAATAATTGTTCCCATAATTTACGAATAAGTTACGTTATTAATAAACTTGCTGTTTTTTGATGTGGCAAAAATATATATTTTATTTAAAAAGGTAAAGATTATTTTGCTTATTCTAAAATGTGCCTTGTCTTTTTTTTGATCCCTTATTGTAATATCCTTCAAAAAGCCATTGGTTCAAATCGAAACTACTACCGCATCTATTTGAGTTTTCTACCCCGTTTAGATCAAATTATATATAAGGGTAATATTTTTTAACAAACATCTATTTCTTGCATGCTGTTGTAGATTAGAATTTTATGTGGTTTTTGGCTCTTTATGGGGGATATTGTCGTTTTTTCGAAAAGAATAGGTACAGGGTTGGTGGAAAACAGGCTTCGGTTGGCTGCAAACGGTGTTGGTTAATTATGTTTTGCAGCATGTTTTCGTTAAATAGATTTAAATAAATGAGATTTCCAAATAGAAATGTATGCTACATAACATAAAACCGCTATATTTGCATCGTGTTTTTCATGGTATTAGATTTAAGGTTAACAATGAAGATTGGCTGTCCGTGAGGATGGCCTTTTTTTGTTTTTGTCCGAATGGCCTGTTCTTTGGGTATTCTTGATTATATTTGTATCTCTGAAAAAAGATTCATGGTAACTAAAATATCATAGTATGGAAATATACAAAGCAAATGATAACCGGTATGCCGATATGGTTTACAGGCGTTGCGGGCGGAGCGGATTGCTGTTGCCGGCCATCTCTTTGGGATTGTGGCATAACTTTGGCAGCGTGGATGTGTTCGACAACTTCATTCAGATTGCACATACCGCTTTTGATAATGGGATTACACATTTTGACCTTGCCAATAATTACGGTCCTGCATACGGATCTGCGGAAGAAAACTTCGGCCGTATCCTGAAGAAAGGCCTGGGAAGATACCGGGACGAGCTTGTTATTTCCACGAAGGCGGGATATGATATGTGGCCCGGTCCGTATGGAAACTGGGGAAGTCGCAAGTATCTGATGGCAAGCCTGGACCAGAGCCTCGGACGGATGGGATTGGAATATGTGGACATTTTCTATTCGCATCGTCCGGACCCGCAGACGCCGGTCGAGGAAACGATGGGAGCGTTGGCCGACATCGTCCGACAGGGAAAAGCCTTGTATGTCGGGATCTCGAACTACAATGCCGAACAGACCGGCAAGGCACTCGCTGTCTTGAAGGAGCATCGTGTGCCTTGTCTGATTCATCAGGCACGCTATTCGATGTTGGATCGCTGGACCGAACCGGAACTCTTGCCGCTGCTGAAGCAGGAAGGGGTGGGAATGATCGCCTTCTCGCCGTTGGCACAGGGCTTGCTGACGGACAAATACTTGAACGGTATCCCCGAAAATTCACGTGCTGCCAAATCTACGGGCCATCTGCAACGCGAGCAGGTGACGGAAGAAAAGATAAATAGAATCCGCCAGTTGAATGAGCTTGCAAAACAACGCGGCCAGACGCTTGCGGAAATGGCGCTTGCCTGGCTGCTGAAGGACGACCGGGTGACGAGTGTCCTGGTGGGCGCCAGTTCGGTCGCGCAGTTGGCGGACAATTTGAAGGCGTTGCAAAACACGGCTTTTACAACGGAAGAGTTGCAGGCGATAGAGAGTATATTGCAATAAAATAATATAAATACTGATTTACTGGTGTATAATGAAATAATGGCGATCGTAGGGGCGGGGTTCTACTCCGCCCAATGAAAATAAAGTCCGCCTTGCCGGATTCGAAGGGCAGAGCAGAGCCCTGCCCCTACAAACGACAATTATTTTGTATGGCCGTGTCATCCAAGTCCCATACCGATAAATCAACATTTACCAATTCAAACAACTAATGATACCATTCTTATATCAGGTCGCATCCCTGTTTTATTCCAAATACGGAGCAGAAGTCAGCCACTTGGCTTTTGTTTTTCCGAACCGCCGTACGGGGCTGTTCTTTCAGAAATATTTGTCGGAAGTATCGGAGAAACCGCTTTTCTCGCCGACGATCCTGACGATCAACGATTTGTTTGTGCAGTTGAGCGGAAAGCAGACGGCAGACCGGATCAGCATGTTGTTTAAACTGTATGATATCTATTTGGACCATAGCGGTTCTTCCGAAACATTCGACGAGTTTCTTTATTGGGGGGAAATGTTGTTGAATGACTTCGATGATATCGACAAATACATGGTTGACGCCCGCATGCTTTTTACAAACGTGACGGACCTTCGTGAGATTGAGAATGATTTCAGCTTTTTAAGCCCCGAACAGATTGCGGCTATCCGGACCTTTTGGTCTTCTTTCTATCCGAAAGGAGATACGCCCAACCAGGAACAGTTTTTGGCAGTCTGGCAAATTCTATACGCCCTATATGCCGATTTGCGGGAAGCGCTTGCTGCCGAAGGCAAGGGATATGAAGGGATGATTTTTCGGGAAGTGGTCGAGCTGCTGGAGAAAAACGAATGTTGCGACCTTCCTTATACGAAAGTCGTGTTTGTCGGCCTGAACGCCCTCTCTGTGGCCGAAGAACGTTTCCTGTCCGAGTTGCAGAAACGGGGAATAGCCGATTTCTATTGGGATTATGCTTCGCCGAAAGTGACGGATCCGGATAATAAAGCCTCTTACTTCGTAGAACGCAATTTGCGGCAATTCCCGTCGCAATTAATTGGCAATGGGCAATTGGCAACTGACAATGAAGATGGCGGCAAAAAGAAGATAGAGGTGATCGGCATTCCTTCCGGCATCGGACAGGCCAAACAGGTGCACAGTCTTTTAAGTGAACTTTGCAAGGAAGACGAGATGAGTGCGGAAGAAGCGTTGCGGACGGCTGTGATCCTGCCGGATGAACACTTGTTGATCCCGGTCTTGAATGCCATCCCCGAACAAATCAGGCGGATCAACGTGACGATGGGATATCCGTTGGCCGGTACGCCGGTCGCTTCTTTGATGGAATATATTCTGGCTTTGCAAAAGAACATTCGCTATGTGGACCGGCGACCGGTGTTTTATTTTCGGGATGTCTTGCCGATCTTGAACCATCGGTATGTCTCGACGACCTCTCCTGAGGTGGTTTCCGACCTGGTGAAAGATATTTCGGAAAACAACAAGATTTACATATCCTATGACGATCTGAACAAGACCCCCTTGTTGTCCATTCTCTTTACGCCGGTAACGGCGGTGGATGCTTTCTCCGATTATCTGATTGGCGTGTTGCAGGAGTTGAATAAAGCAGTTGAAAGTGGAAAGTGGAAAGTGGAAAATATAGATAGTGACGCGGAGCAACTTTCAACTTCCGACTCTCAACTTTCAACTATTAACGATATCGAGCAAGAGTTTATCTTCCATTATTTCGCTACCGTCAACCGGATGAAGGAAGTCATGCAGGAGGCGAATGTCGAAATGAAGATCGATACCTATTTCCGTTTGCTGAAACGTGTGACAGACACGATTACGATCCCTTTCCACGGCGAACCTCTTTCCGGCTTGCAGATCATGGGGGTTTTGGAGACTCGTGCGCTCGATTTCGACCGATTGATTATCCTTTCGATGAATGAAGGAATTTTCCCGTTAAGGAAAGCAGCCAATTCGTTCATTCCTTATAATCTTCGCCGAGGATTCGGCCTGCCGACATACGAGCATCAGGACAGCGTTTGGGCGTATCATTTCTATCGTTTGATCTACCGTGCCAGCCACGTCAGCCTGCTCTATGACACCCGGAGTAACGGATTGCAGACGGGCGAGGTGAGTCGTTTCGTCCATCAATTGCATTATCATTATGAGGAACCGATACGGAACAAACTGGTCGTTTACAACGTCTCTTCTTCCAAGACTCCGGCCTTGCAGGTGGCAAAGACGAAGGAAGTCATGAACCGCCTGGCGGCTTTCCGGCGTGGCGGAGAGAGGGCGATATCGGCAAGTGCAGTCAATACTTATTTGGATTGTCCGCTGAAGTTCTATTTCTCCGTTGTCGAAGGCATACGGGAAGAAGAAGAGGTGAGCGAAACGATCGAAAGTAATATTTTCGGAAGCATCCTGCATAAGGTGATGGAAGAATTGTATCAGCCTTTCTGCGGGAAGATGGTGACGGCCGATCTGCTGAAAGCGATCCGGAAGGATACGCCAATGTTGATGGGGGCGGTTGCCCGTGCTTTTGCCGAGATTTTCTTTAAGACAGATATCGTTCGTCCGCTTACCGGACAGAATTTCCTGATCGGCGAGATGATCCGCAAATATGTGGAGAAAGTGCTGGAACGGGATGCCAAACTGACTCCTTTCCGTTATATCGAATCGGAAAAGAAGATAAAAAACCTTTTCCCGTTGGCGGATAAGAGCGAAATCCAGCTGAAAGGATTCATCGACCGTATAGACGAAGTGCGCGATGCTGTCCGCATCATCGACTACAAGAGTGGGAGCGGAACGACACAGTTCACTTCAGTCGAGGCCCTTTTCGACAAAGAGGATAAAGATCGTGCCAAGGCTGTCATGCAGGTCTTTATGTATGCATGGATGTATGGGGCGAAAGCGATCCAGCCGGGTATCTATTACATGCGGACTCTTTTTTCTCCCTCTTTCGACTCCGGTATTTATCGCCGTACGGACCGGTTCAAGACAGAACAGGTCTTGGACTTCGACAATTATCGTACGGATTTTGAAAACAGCCTGCGAAATTGCCTGGATGAAATCTTCGACACAGAAACTCCATTCCGGCAAACCCCGAACGGCAAAGCCTGCTTGTATTGCCCGTTTAAGGACATTTGTGGAAAATGATAATTTTGTTGTTTCTTTGCAGCCGGAAAAACAAAAAGATTGAATTAGGTTATGAAGAAAGGTTTGTATGCATTGTCCTTTGGCACATTCGGGCTGGGGATTGCAGAGTTTATTATGATGAGTATCTTGCCGGATGTGGCGGCGGGATTTAATATTTCTTTATCTGAAGCCGGACATCTTATTTCGGCTTATGCGTTGGGGGTCTGCGTGGGAGCACCATTGGTCGTGCTGGTGGCCAGAAGTTGGCCGTTGCGTACGATCCTGCTTGCCTTGGTCGGGCTTTCCGTTACAGGGAACCTGCTGATGGCTTTGTCGTCCGATTATTGGATGGGTGTGTGTGCCCGGTTTATATCGGGATTACCGCATGGGGCTTACTTCGGAGTCGGTTCGATTGTCGCCAGCCGTTTGGCGGAGAAAGGGAAAAGCACTTCTGCCGTAGCGATTATGATTATGGGAATGACGGTCGCTAATTTGTTCGGTGTCCCGGCCGGGAATTTTCTGGGACATTCCCTGTCTTGGCGTTTAGTCTTTGTGATTGCTGCGGTATGGGGTGGTGTGACGATTTGTTTTATCCGGCGCTGGGTCCCTGTTTTGCCTGCTCTGCCGGCAACTAATCTGAAAGGACAGTTCCGCTTTTTGAAAAAGCCGGAACCTTGGATGCTGATTGCTGCTACCATGCTGGGAAACGGAGGGGCTTTTTGCTGGTACAGTTATGTCAACCCGTTGATGACGGAGGTGTCCGGTTTCAGCGTCGGGACGATGCCGGTATTGATGTTGCTGGCAGGTGCGAGCATGTGTGTAGGTAACTATTTGGGAGGACATTTGTCCGATCGTTTTACGCCGGGTGTTGTGGCGATGTCCATGCAGTTCTTGATGTTCGCTTCACTTCTGATGATTTATATTTTCGCCTCGTCTGGCTTTTTGTCCGCTTTGCTGATGTGCGTTTGTACCGGTTGTCTGTTTGCCGTTTCTTCTCCGCAGCAATTGTTATTGCTTCAATATTCGCCCGGCGGAGAAATGATGGGCGGAGCAATGGTGCAGCTTGCTTTTAACTTAGGAAATGCTGTGGGAGCTTATTTCGGTGGATTAGCGATCGAACATGGCGCAGGGGTGGAAAGTACGGCGTTGATCGGTTCGGTTTTCGCCTTGTTGGGCACTACAGTGTTTTTGATATTCAACTATATGGCGCTAAAATCTCGGCGAGGGTTGCTTTTGAAAGGGAGAATATAATCTCTGAGGCAGGAGAGATGGATGATTTGGGAACGGGGATGTGCCGGAACAATCCGGTCGCATCCCCGTTTTTTAAGTGCTAACTCTGATTCGGAAAAGCTTCTTTACAATGTTTCTTGTTTCAGTTGTTCGACGAAATGGTCGATCCGTTGTAAGACTTTCGGAATGTCGATTCCCTGCGGGCAGTGCGGATTGCATTGGCCGCAACTCGTGCAATGATCAGCCTGGCGGAGCTTCGGAACGCTGCGGTCGTACCCGATCAGATAGGCGCGGCGGGCTTCGCGGTAGTTTTCATCCTGTCCGCCCTGTGGAACGTTTCCTTCGTTCACGCACTTATTGTAATGAAGCAAAATTCCCGGAATATCGATCCCGTAGGGGCAAGGCATGCAATATTTGCAGTCGTTACACGGGACGGTCGGATATTGCATCATCAAGTCGGCGGTGTCAAACAAGAAATGGTTTTCCTCTTCCGTCAACGGCTGCAACGGGCAGAAGGAGCGGAGATTGTCTTGCAAGTGTTCCATGTAAGTCATGCCGCTCAGCACGGTGAGCACACCTGGAAACGAACCGGCAAACCGAAAGGCCCAGGATGCGACGCTACGTCCCGGTTCGCGTTGTTTCAGGCGGGCGACGATATGGTCGTGCACGTTCGAAAGCCGGCCACCGAGTAGCGGCTCCATGATGATGGCGGGTATTCCTCGTTTCTGCAATTCCCCGTATAGATATTCAGCATCGGTGTTCCGCGGGTTGATCTCCTTGGCGTGTTTCCAGTCTAAGTAGTTCAACTGGATCTGGACGAAATCCCATTGATACTCGTCGTGCTTCGAAAGCAAATAATCGAACACTTCTATATCTCCGTGATAAGAGAAACCTAAGTTGCGGATACGCCCTGCCTTGCGCTCTTCGAGCAGAAAGTCGAGTATGCCGTTCTTGACATACCGGTTTTCGTAGGCTTCCATGCCACCCATACCGATCCCGTGGAGCAGCATATAGTCGAGATAATCGACTTGCAGTTCCTTGAGCGAATTGTGATACATCGCGATAGAGGCCTCGCGGCTCCATGTGTCGGGAGAAAAGTTCGAGAGCTTGGTGGCGATATAATATTTGTCACGCGGATAACGGCTGAGGGCGATCCCCACAGCATGCTCCGAACGTCCTTTGCAATAGGCGGGCGATGTGTCGAAATAGTTCACGCCGTGTTCGATGGCATAGTCGGTCAGCCGGTTGACCATCTCTTGGTCGATTTCGTCGTCGCTTTCCCTTGCGCTGCTTTTGGCAATGGTCGGCAGTCGCATGCATCCGTAGCCGAGGATGGAAACCTTGTCTTTTGTGGACGGTGTCGTGCGGTGCGTCATCTGATCCGTCGGAATAGGGGTGGAGCTGCTTGTTCCTGCGTTCGCTCTGTTGTTTGAACTGCACCCGGAGAGCAATGGGGCAGTGGTTGCCGTGCTGATTCCTACGATCTTCAGGAAGTCGCGACGGTTTATCGTTTGGTGATTGTCTTTATTCATATAGGATGATTCTTTTTTTATTTCTGATTAAATATTCCGGTGATGTTCGTGTCCTTCCACATAAATGGCGCTGAACGGACGGGACGGGCACAGGTTTTCACAGGCTCCGCAACCGATACATTTTTCTTCGTTTACGACCGGCAGTAGTGGTGAGTCCGGGTCGTTCGGGTCTTTTGCCACCATCTGGATTGCTTGGCTTGGGCAGTGGCGTGCGCAGTTGCCGCAGGTGACGCCGTCTCGGTTGACGATGCAGTTTTCCTGGATCAGTACGGCATGCCCGATCTGAATAGCTGTTTTGTCTGCTTTGGTAATCGGACGAATAGCTCCGGCCGGGCAGACTTCCGAACATTTGGTGCATTCGGGACGGCAATATCCTCGTTCGTACGACATCTCCGGTTGCATAAACGTATGCAGGCTTTCCGATGGGCGCAGTACATGGTTCGTACAAACCGACACACAGAGCTGACATGCGGTGCAATGCCGGGAGAAGTTGGCTGCGCTCAACGAGCCCGGAGGTGTGATCGGCGTTGCGCGGTTCGGTTTCTTTTTATCTTCGATAACGGCTAATCCGCCGTCGACTTTCTTGTCCGGAAGTTGTGCTTTTTCCTGGGCTTTCAGTGCAGCAGAAGTGGCAAGCAATGCCGATACGGTAAAGAACTTGCGACGGTCGGGCCGGGCTGCACCGGATTGGTTGGCTTGTGTTTCAGCCTTGTTTGCCTTTCTGCGTGTGTAGTGGATGGCTCCCTGCCGGCATTTGTTGATACAATCCATGCAGGCGACGCAACGGCTGTAGTCTATCTCGTGTGCTTTCGCATTGATGCAGGCTGCTTTGCAATTACGAGCACACAAGCCGCAGCTGTTACATTTGGACGTATCGATGACCGGTTTGAAAACGGAAAAACGGGAGATCAAACCCAAAACCGTACCTACCGGACAGATTGTGTTGCAATAGGTCCGTCCGTTTCGCCAGGCAAGTATGATTAGAGTGATAAAGGTAATTGCTGCAATGATGAAAGTAGGGAGGCTTCGCAGCCAAACTTCCGTTTCGTAGAATGCATAGCTGTCTGCCCGTTCGGCTAAGTAGGCCAGCAGGTTGTTTCCCCATTGCCAGAGAGGGGCGAACAAATTGGAGGCGATACGTCCGTAAGCGCTGTAAGGTGCGATCAATGCGGCCCATGCACCTAATCCGCCGACCATGGCAAGGATAGGATAAATATCGCCAAAACCCCGTATCTTAGCCAGGATAAGGCGGGGGAATACCGGAAACGATTTTTTTTCCGTTTCCCCGCCAGCCATGAAACAGTATCCTGGAATATGCCGAGAGGGCAAATCACGGAGCAGTAAACCCGTCCGAGAAGCCAGGTCAATGCAATAAGAAACAGTACTACGCCGAGGTTTAATGCCAAAACCGCCGGCAGGAACTGTATTTTCGCCAGCCACCCGAACCACGTATGCAATGTTCCCGTGAAGTCGAGAAACAGCAGGGTGACGAGCGTAAAACAGATAAGTGCAGTTGTAAGTCTGATTGTTCGCAACATAATAAGCTCTTTTTAGAAAGTCTGTTATTCTATGTTGCAAAAATAATGAAAGAATATGATTTACAACTTACACAGATTACAGTTTGGTGTACCAATATTACGGTTTTGTCAACTTCTGCAAAAAGCCTGGCTGACAAACTTCAGAACTTCAGGCAAAGCTGTCCGCCAATAGGTCCATGTATGGCCGCCATCGCGTACCCGGAATTCGTGTTTGATTCCTTTTTGCCTCATGATCTGGTGTACCTGCATATTTCCGTCCAGCAAACTGTCGTCGTCGCCGCAATCGATGTAGTAACGGATTTTGGGCAAGTCGTTCTGATTCCAGTCGGAAAGGATCTTCATGACATTGTTTTGTTGCCAATGTTCGTCTCCCGGTCCGAACAGACGGTTGAATAGATCCTTATGCGATTTGTTTTTTCTTGCTTCCATGACTGTGTCGTCAAAGACGGCAGCACTCAACGGGGCACATGCGCAAAACATATCCGGATGATGCAAGCTGTACAGGAACGAACCGTAGCCACCCATTGACAATCCGGCAATCGCCCGGCTTTCTTTATTACTGCAAATCCGGTACGTTTTTTCCATATAGGGGATAAGTTCTTCAAAAAACATGTCTTCATAAGGCGCTTTTCCGTCGTATTGGTTGATATACCAGGTATCCCATGCGTCTGGCATGACGATGATCATCGGAACGGCTTCCTCATTTGCGATGGCACGGTCGGCAATCGTTTTCATCTGTCCCATCTGTATCCAGTTGGTTTCATTGTCCGTATAACCATGCAATAGATAGAGGACGGGGTAATTTCTTTTCGAGGTGTTGTAGTCGGAGGGCAGATAGATGGAATAGGAGACTTTTCTGCCTAATTTGTTACTTTCGAAAGAGAGTGATTCGAAAACTGTACTCTGCGAATATCCTGCCATATTGAATAGAAAGCACAGGATAAGATAAAGATAGAATTTGCTTTTCATATGCTATTAATAATTAGAATTGTTTGTCTGGATCAAATAGAAATAAGCGGAAGGGGACAATCCTCACCCCCCTTCCCTTATTTGGGATTAATTTGCTGCCGGATAGGGAAATTCGGTCAGCCCTTTGTACATGAACTGATAGGTCGGAACTTCGATCCCCAATTCTTGGGCCGCCCGTACGACATAGCCGGTCAATGTTTCCACCTCGGTACGGTGACCTTTTTGGAAGTCGCTGTGCATGGAGGTGGTGGAGTTGTTCGGCATGATCTTCTGAGCGTCGATGGCGGAGAATATCTGGTCTTCCGGCAGGGGGATTCCTTTGGCTATGGCTACGCTTTTGAGTTCGTAACCTAACGTGATGAACAGGTCGATATGGTTGTTTATCGCTTCGCTGATCGTCTCATTGAAATAGGAGGTGATGGTGGCGGCGGTCGAGATCATGAAGAATTTCTTCCAGATTTCCATGTCTATATCATCCGGTATTGTGGTTGAGATACGGGCGTTAGCCAATATTTCCTGCAATTCTTTCTGCCGTTTTGTCGGGGTGGTCCGCGAATTGCCTGTACTTGTTGATGTATCCTTGCTGCCGAAGACCATCCTGTCTTTTATGGTGAACTTTTCCACCTTTCCCGGTTTGACCAGACGGGAACCGATGTAAACGCATCCTTTCCATATCTCATTGTTCGGCAATAACTGCTGTATGCGTTCCGTTATATCCGCTCCGTTCAGCAAGGGGATGATAACCGTATTCGGGCCGATCACCGGGGCCAGTTGGGCTATGTTCTCTTCCAAGTCGTAGCTTTTGGTGCAACAGAATAAATAATCGACCGGTCCTATCTCAGCTGGATTGTCGGTTGCGAGGGTAGGCCTTGCTTTAATTGTCAGGAATGTATTTTTGATTTCGATGCCATTCTTGCGGATCTCTTTCAGATTTTCGCCCCGGGAGATGAAATAGATGTCAATTCCTTCGGTGTCTTTGTAACGGGCTGCTAATAGTCCTCCGTAGTAGCCGCCAACAGCTCCTATGCCGGAAATTGCTATTTTAGTTTTATTCATGTTTTCTTATCTTATTATTTTTACAAAGATGAAAAATAAAATTGGAATAATTATATCTGTTTGAGTTCTTTTAGAAAGTAGGGAATACATTGTTCAAAATTAACACCAAAGCGATAATCTGTTTTTGCATTGTATGTCCGGCGTATGCTGCCGGCTGTGAAATTTACGGCTATCTGCGCTGATTCGTTTAGGCTGAAGTTATTTAGCAGACCGGACAACAGAGCACTTGCAAAAACATCGCCCGTGCCGTGATAACTGCCCGGTATCCTTTCGGTAAACAGGTAATTTATCGAATTTTTTCCTTTGTCGTAGGTTGCGGCTCCCAGTTCTTTTTCTTCAAAGTATACGCCGGTCAGTACGATCTTTTCAGGTCCGAGCTTACTTAGCTTTTTTAAGATCCTTTCAATGTAGGCCTGCGTGTAAGGACCGGGATGGTAACTTTCTTCCAATAGCAAGGCCGCCTCGGTCAGGTTAGGGACGATGATGTCCGCCTTTTTGCATAGGGATCGCATGCCTGCGGCAAACTCAGGTTGGAATATGCGGTATAGTTCGCCGTTATCTGCCATCACCGGGTCTACCAAGATCAGATTGTTTTCCGATCTGAACAGTTTGAAAAACTCTTTGACAAGATCCAATTGTTCGAACGATCCTAAGAAACCGCTGTAGGTTGCATCGAATTGTATCTCAAGCGATTTCCAGTGTTGCATAAAAGCCCGCATGTCACTTGTCAGGTCGCGGTATGTATAGCCGCTGATTCCTCCTGTATGAGTCGATAATATGGCGGTCGGCATGGCACACGCTTCTATTCCGGCGGCGGAGAGGATAGGCAATGCAACCGTTAAAGAGCATTTCCCGAATCCGGACAAGTCATGTATGGCTGCCACACGTTTTTGATAATCTTTATTTCCCATTTGTATGTTATGACTTTAATTTTTCTATAACAACAAAAAATATTTTCGATTTGTTATTGAAAAACAGAAAGGCTATGAGAAATATTGTTATTATTGCATTGTTATTGGCATGTGTCAGCCGGGCTGGCAACGCCGGTAATTTGAAAGAGTTTGATTTAAATGGAAAAAGAAAATATGAATATGAAAGACAAGGCTGAAATATATCTGGCAGGCGGTTGTTTTTGGGGTACGGAACATTTCCTGAAACAGATCAGAGGTGTGGAAAAAACGGAAGTCGGTTATGCCAACAGCCAAGTTCCCAACCCAACTTATAAGGAGGTTTGTACCGGAAATACCGGAGCTGCGGAAACGGTGAAAGTTGTTTATGATCCGCAAACGGTAGGTCTGGACCTATTGCTGAATCTGTATTTTCAGACAATAGATCCGACCAGTGTCAACCGTCAGGGCGGAGATAGCGGTTTACAGTATCGTACGGGTATTTATTATACCGATAAAAAGGATGTTCCGGTGATCGAAACCGCCATTAAAGAACTGGCAAAGGAATATACGAAACCGATTGCCATAGAGGTGATGCCGCTCGCCAATTTTTATGCCGCAGAAGAATATCATCAGGATTATTTGGACAAGAATGTCGATGGTTATTGCCATATTAATCCGAAACTGTTCGAGCTGGCACGGAAAGCAAATGCCTAAAACATCCAAGTCCATTTATGCCAGATGCTTTCCAGAGGACCCTGCTTGTGGCTTGCCAGCCACCATTTGCTGAACCAAACTTGTAGGAGGAAAAGGATGAATCCGATCAGCAAACTGACGGTGTAGCCACAATAAGGAGCTAAATAGAGCCCGAACGGGAAATAAATGACCGCTCCCATGATTGATTGCGTAATATAGTTGGTCAGGCTCATTTTACCATAAAAGCGCAAAGCCGAAACAGCTTTCTTGAAGCATTCTTTTTGGTACAAGATCACAAATGAAGAAACAAGGACGAAGGTGAAAGCAAATTTCTGCCACATGTCGAAAACTGTTCCCACAGTTTGTTTGATCAAGGCATTGCCACCGGCCATGATTTGTTCTTTCAATGAATATAGCGGAGCGAAGCAGATTGCTGCAATAATAAGGGTCTTTACCCAAAATCGCAGATGCGTGTCCGTGGTGACAAACAATTCTTTTCGGCCGATGTAAAACCCTAACAGGAACAGTCCGGCTGTTTGCAGAAAACGTCCGGCTCCGATAGCCCAGTACAAACTTGCTTTCTGTCCTAATGTAATATTTCCCCAAATGAAGTTCCAGAAATTTCCGGCTTTGGTATATTCGGCGACTTCTCCGTACATGGCGCCTACGCCGAGATCCGGCAAAGCATGGGCAGGGTTAAGCAGGTTCATTATATAATGATACCATTCAATCGGTTGCAGCAGCAATATCACCGCTGTCACAAAGATCGCTTTATTGCTCCATTTGCGGACCAGAAACAAAACAAGCCCTACCACGACGAACAATAGCAACATATCTCCGGCCGGGAAAAAAGCCGCATTCAGTGTCGCGAAACCAAGTAGGAGAACCAACCGCCATAAAAAGCGGTAACCGAAATCTTTTCCTTTCTTTTCCTGGTTATGGCATTGGATATAGAATGTAAACCCAAATAGGAGAGCGAAAATGGCATAGGCTTTTCCTGCAAACAGGGAGAATATGACGTTAAACACTCCTTCGTCCAGAACAGTCAGCCATGCAGGTTGTTCCGTCGGATAGACGGGAAAAATAAAATGTTCCAGATTATGCACTAAAATGATGGCCATGACGGCGAATCCTCTTAATGCGTCGACCACTTCGATACGTGGGGTTTTGCCTGCTGATTGTTCCATATAAGTTGTTAGTTAAATTGTAAAACACAAATGTAAGTGTTTGTGTGTGATTCCTTCTCTGTTTTCTATTCTATTTTTTAACGAGTATTACATAAAACTCATCTTTTTACTCGTAATTTGTAAATCCAGTTACCGCCCCACAGCCTGATAAGGAAGATCGTCCCTCGAAAACAAAGCTCGATACACATGGCGAGCCATACGCCACGCAGTCCCATCGTCGGAGCGAGCCATGCCGCCAGTGTCAGCCTCACGCCCCAAATACTGCCGAAGTTCATCAGGCTGGGTACGAATGTACCTCCGACCCCCACGAATACACCGTAGGCAACGATAGACGCTGCAAACATCGGTTCGGCAAAGGCCTCTATTCGTAAGATTTCGATTCCCAACGTGCGGATTTCCTCTACGGGAGTCATCACTCCGATGATTTGCGGGGCTGCCGCATACATCAGTGCTCCCATGATCCCCATAATCAACATTCCTGACCAGACGGTAATATTGGCGAAACGGCGGAGTAGCCGGATACGGTTTGCTCCAAGACTCTGTCCGACCAGCGTCGTGGCAGCCTCCGAAATACCGTAGCCGGGCATATAGCAAAGGCTTTCGGCGATGATGGCGAATGAATTGGCAGCAATGGCAGCGATACCGAGCGGAGCAACGATAACGGTTGTCATGATCTGTGCCCCACAAATGGCAATATGTTCGAATCCCATCGGCAGGGAAATACGGACAGCTTTGAGCAACGTTTCTTTCCGGGGTAGAAAACCTCCCTGCTCCCCGAATAGTCTCAGCATGGGCGAACGACGGCAAAGATACCACATCATCCCGCCGGCAGTAATGAATTCAGCCAATACCGTTCCCAATATCGCACCTTCCACACCCAAGCCTGCACCAGGAACGGTAAGTCTCGCCCCAAACCATTCGACCTGCCGCGAGGGGAAAATCAGGAAGAAGTTGAACATGACGTCCAAAAAGCACATCAGTACGTTCAGCATACTGGGCACACGCATGTTTCCACTGCAACGCAACATGCCTCCCGCAAGGAAGTTCAACTGCAAAGCAGGCAGGAAAAGCGAGAATATTCGGAAATAGAGGGACGAATCGTCTCGTATCGTTTCGTCGCCGCCCAGCCAACCGGGAAGCATGCCACTGATGAAAATGCCGACAAACGCCAATAGTGAACTGAAAACAAGCGTAGCCGTAACCGACTGGCGAAGTATCTTTTTAGCCCCCGCGAAATCCCCGGCTCCGATCCGGTGCGCTACCTGAACGGAAAACCCTGTTGCAGCGGCAGCGCATAATCCCCAAAACAACCATGTGGTGGTCGAGACCAATCCGATGGAGGCAGCGGCTTCTGCGCCCAAACTGCCCACCATCGAGGCGTCGATATACTGCATGGCTATAGAAGACACCTGCGCCATAATAGCAGGGACACTGAGGTATGCAGTCAAGCGCAACTGCTGCCCCAGTGTCATTCGTTTCCCTTCCCGTATGAGTGATAGCAGGTAATCTGTCTTTCCTTTTTCTGTTTCCATCAGATTGTTTATAAAGGTGTTGAAGCGCTTCTTGGATAAAACAGGATTGGCAGGGGTTACTGCTTATTCTGTTCGAGTTTGTCGTACTCTTCGTCCGTCACCGGTTCGAGCCATTCGTTTGATGTTTTTTCACCCGGAACCTCGAACGCCAAATGAGCGAACCAACTGTCGGCAGCCGCTCCGTGCCAATGTTTCACGTTAGCCGGGATGTGGATTACCGTACCGGGCAGAATTTCCACAGCCTGCTTGCCTTCTTCCTGATACCAACCGCGGCCGGCTACGCCGATAAGCATCTGTCCACCGCCTTTCGCAGCCTTGTGAATATGCCAGTTGTTACGGCAACGAGGTTCGAAAGTGACGTTTGAAATCGACACCTGCTCGCGCGAAACGGGTGCGAGGTAGCTGTTGCCGATGAAGTATTTGGCGTATGCCGTATTCGGTTCGCCGATAGGGAAAATCATCTCGCGCTGGAACGCAGCTTTGGCATCTTCGCCGGCCGTATCTTCAGCCCATACGCCTTTGGCCAGATTGAACGCCGCCCATGCTTTGGGCCAACCCGCATAAAAACCGATGTGAGTGATGATTTCGGCGATCTCGGTACGGGTAATACCGTTCTTCTTTGCCGACTGGAGGTGGAACACGAGCGAGTTGTCCGTGATACCCTGACTGATAAGAGAGGTAATAGTTACTAAACTACGGTCACGAAGACCCAATTTATCAGTGCGGCTCCATACCTCTCCGAAGAGAACATCGTCATTGAGTTCCGCAAATTTGGGGGCAAACTCGCCAAGTTGAGTGCGCCCTGCTGTCTGTACTATCTTCTTTTCTTGTGCCATAACATTGAATGTTAAGATGCTGAATATTGAAATGAAAAAAATCTTGTTCATTGTCATTCTGTTTGTTGTATGAAGTTATTGAGTTTATTTGCCGGATTGAGTGGTGTCTGGTCGGACAAAACCAACGATTTGACCATGTGCAGCGTTCCTTGCTTGTATTTCTGAAAGTGTTCCGAAGCGATATGTTTCTTGTAAGCTTCCTGGCTCGCATACGTTTCGAGAATCGTTATCTTACAAGGATTTTCCTTTTCGCCGACAGCATACATCGTCAGCACGCCCGGTTCGGTGCGCAGGGAAATTTCGCCCACCTCGGTTGCGTATTTCATATACTCGTCGAGATATTGCGGAAAAACCTCGATTTTCGACAGCCTTACGATACCGTCGGCCGTCATCGGCTCTTTGGCGCACATCCCCGGTTGTATATCGGGGTGAGCAGTGTTTTCCTTCACAGCTGTACTGCACGATAACATGGCAAGCAGTGACAGAGCACCCAAAATTGTTTTTACCATTATTTATTACCTTATTTATCTATTTGACTTTCCATGAACAGATCTGCCCGATGCCCATCTGGCAGATTGTTGATTTTCACGTTGCAAATTTACAGTATTTGAATAAGTCGGTTTGTATACAATTTACGGATATTTATACCCGAATCCTCGATTCTTTTACTCGCGCGTACATGGGAGATTTGAATATAAAAAGGGGCTGTGTCTATTTTGACACAACCCCTTGGCGGAGAAAGAGGGATTCGAACCCCCGGAACCTCTCAGTTCAACGGTTTTCAAGACCGCCGCAATCGACCACTCTGCCATCTCTCCAAAAAAATATGTTGTGCAATCGTTTCTTTTGATTGCGGTGCAAAGGTAGTGATTATTTTGGGATAATCAAATTTGGCGATGGGTATTTTTCTTTTTCACTCTATTCTTTTTCTTTTAACCACTGAAAAAAAGCGTTTGTGTCTTTTTATTGTTATTTTTGTAAGTGGTAATAATTAAATAGTAATAAGTTTTATATGAGAAGTTTGAAAAGTCTATTGTTGGTTTCAGTCGCGCTGATTTTAGTTAGTTGCTCCATGTCGGCAAAAACAGAAAAGAATGAAACAGAAAAAACAGCAGCGCGGGGGGAAGTGATTGCATTGAATAAGGCGGACTTTCTGTCAAAAGTATATAATTACACGAAGAACCAGACTCAATGGGTATACGAAGGAAATAAACCGGCTATCATTGATTTTTATGCTGACTGGTGCGGTCCTTGCAAAAAAGTTTCTCCGATCTTGGAAGAACTGGCTGCGCAGTATAAGGATGATATCGTTATTTATAAGATAAATGTAGATAATGAAAAAGAACTGGCTTCGGCATTCGGCATACAGAGTATCCCGACGTTGTTGTTCATTCCCAAGACAGGCAAACCTCAGATAGCCCAGGGGGCTTTGTCGAAAGAACAGTTTGTAGAGCAGATAGATAATTTCTTGCTGAAAAAATAAAGTCTCAAAAAAAAGAGGACATCCGAAAGGGTGTCCTCTTTTTTATTTTGGCAAAGCCCGAATTATTCAGCGCTTTCTGCTGCAGGAGCTTCTTCTGCCGGAGCGGCAGCAGCTGCTTCTTCAGCTTGCTTAGCAGCTTCAGCGGCTGCCAATTCTGCTTTCTTTTTAGCTACAATTTCTGCTTTTGCCTTGTTTGCTTCTTTTTCTGCTTCCAGACGAGCTTTTTCTGCAGCTTTTGCAGCTTCGCTATCTTTGTCCTTTACAGCCTGAACTGAAGCCTGTTTGTTTTTCAACCAAGCCTGAAATTTATTTTCAGCTGTTGCTTCGTCGAATGCACCCTTCTTAACGCCTTCCAGCAAGTGCTTTTTCAAGCAAACGCCTTCACGGGAAAGAATGTTACGAGTGGTATCTGTAGGCTGTGCACCTACCTGTAACCAATACAAAGCTCTTTCGAAGTTCAAATCTACTGTAGCAGGATTAGTGTTCGGATTATAAGAACCTATCCTTTCAATAAACTTTCCATCACGTGGAGCCCTGCTGTCTGCGACTACGATCTGATAAAAAGCGTAGCTTTTACGACCGTGTCTCTGCAATCTAATTTTTGTTGCCATGTTTGAATAATTAATTTAAGCTGTTTGTATTAGCGGGTGCAAAGATATGAATTTCCGTATACAATACAAATATATTGTGGAAGAAAATATTTCTTTATCTTTGCCGGTGTGTAATAATTCTCCTTTTTTACGGAATAAACGAATGTATATGAGTATGAATGTGTTGAAGAAAATCTTCCTGAGTGTGTTGTGTACTGTTGCCGTGAGCGTGGCAGCCTGGGGCGAAGAGTTGGTTTCGGCTGTCTTGCCGATTGCCGATCCCTATGTCCTGTTTTATGAAGATACATATTATGCGTACGGGACATCCCGTGCGGACGGTTTCGAGGTGTATAGTTCGAAAGACTTGAAATCGTGGAAACGTTCTTCCCGGTTGGCGTTGAGCAAGGAAGACTCTTATGGCGACAAATGGTTCTGGGCTCCGGAAGTGTATTATGTCGCGAAGGAGAAGAAATTTTATATGTACTATTCGGTGGAGGAGCATGTCTGTGTCGCTACGTCCGATTCTCCTTTCGGGCCGTTCGTCCAGGATGAAAAGAAGCCGATCCGGGAAGAAAAGGGAATAGACACTTCTGTATTTTTCGATGAAGACGGGAAGGCCTACCTTTATTTCGTCCGTTTTACGAACGGTAATGTGATCTGGTGTGCCGAGCTGAAAGATAACCTGAAAGAAATCAAGGAAGAAACATTGACGCAATGCATCGAGGCTGCCGAACCGTGGGAACTGGTGTTCGGCAAGGTTGCCGAAGGGCCATCCGTCGTCAAGCAGGACGGGCTTTATTATATGTTCTATTCTGCCAATGACTTCAGGAGCCAGGACTATGCCGTAGGCTATGCCACATCGGATTCTCCTTTCGGCCCGTGGAAGAAAAGCCGCAAAAACCCGCTTCTGCATAAAGTGGAGGAACTGGTCGGAACCGGCCATGGCGCACCGTTTTTGGATAGGACAGGCAGATACCGCTATGTCTTCCATGCCCATAAGAGCCGGACGGAGGTGAACCAGCGAAACTCTTACATTATCGATATGTCCCTGACGGGAGAGGACCGTGTTTCGATCGGTGGCGGTTTGATACGGCCGGAAGTCGTGAAGTAAGCCTTCTCTTTCGGCGGGGCGGGGAATGGCAAAACGCGGCCGATCAGTTTTCCATCCTGTACCCGTTGGGTGTATATCCTGTCATTTTCTTGAACCAACGGCTGAAATGCTGGGGATAAGGAAATCCTAATTCGTAAGATATCTCGCCGATGGATTTCGAGGTGTCGGACATTCGTTCCCTGGCTATGTCCAATGTTTTCTGCTGAATGTGTTTCAAGGCAGACATTCCGGTTTCTTTCCTTAACAGGTCTCCCAGGTAATTGGGCGACAGGCAGAGTTTGCCGGCGCAATACTGCACCGAAGGCATACCGCTTTGCGCCGGTGCATCCGAGGCGAAATAATCATCCAAAAGACTTTCGAAACGTGTCAGGATATCATGGTTGGTATTTTCGCGCGTGATGAATTGGCGATCGTAGAAGCGGATACAGTAGTCGAGTAGCAGCTTGATATTGTCCGTAATCAGCGATCGGCTGTGTTTGTCGACGGGATGTTGCAATTCCGTCCGTATCTTATTCATACATTCGAGAACGGTTTCGCGTTCTTGTCCCGAAAGATGCAATGCTTCGTTTGCGTTATAGGAAAAATAGGAATATTCTTTTATCAGACGGGCTAACGGCGTCTTTTGCAAAAGATCGGGATGGAATGCCAATACCCATCCTTCGGGTTGATGCAGCATTCCGTCGTCTTCAGACCCCATTGTCTGTCCGGGTGCCAAGAAGAGCATTGTGCCTTGTTGGTAGTCGTAGCGGCTTTGTCCATATTTCAACTGTCCGCAGTCTGTATCTTTCAATAAGACGGCATATAGGTTGTATAACTTCCGGCAATACCGCAGCGGTTTTGCTTTGCTCCCTTCGATGACGCTGACCAAGGGATGTAAGGTCTCCACGCCGAAATAGTCGTTGTATTGCCGGACTGTGTCGATTTTCATTATTTCATTCATAGACAAATCTTTTTATGGATACAAAGTTACTTTTTTCCGACAGAAAAAAAGGGTGGAACGATCGATTTATCGGGCGATCGATAAAATAGGTATTTCTATCTGTAGTTTTGGTACGGGCCGTGTGCATGTTTCCCTCTATTTTTGCAACAGGAAACAGAACAACTAAAAAATGAAAAAGGAAATGAAAAAGGAATGGAACAATGGGCACGGCATGAGCCGTCGTGGTTTTCTGAGACAGGCGGCATTGGCCGGTACGACATTTTGCGTGGCTTCGACAACCGGGAAGGCGGCAGTTTCAGAACCGTCTGTAATGAGCGTGTCCGGAGATTCGGGCATAAACCTTGCAGGCATGGCTGCCGTTCGTAGTCGTCGGACATTGGGTAGCGGCACTGCCGCCATGAACGTTTCGGCACAGGGTTTCGGTTGCATGGGATTGAACCACCATCGCAGTCAGCATCCCGGCAAGGAGCAGGCGATAGCCTTGATACGTGAAGCGATCGAACGTGGCGTGACGCTTTTCGATACTGCGGAAAGCTATGGTTACCAAAAGAACGAGAAGCTGGTAGGGGAGGCTTTGAAGGGGTATGCGGATCGTGTGTTCGTTTCTTCCAAATTCGGACATAAATTTGTAAACGGCGTGCAGGTAAAGACCGAGGAGGATAGCACTCCGGCCAATATCCGCCGGGTTTGTGAAAACTCTTTACGCAACCTCGGTGTCGAAACGCTTGGCATTTTTTACCAACACCGCATTGATCCGAACACACCTGTCGAAACCGTGGCCGATACTGTCAAAGAGCTGATCCGGGAAGGGAAAGTATTGCATTTCGGGCTTTGCGAAGTAAACGTCGACACGATCCGCCGTGCGCATGCGGTCTGTCCCGTCACGGTCATACAGAGCGAATACCATTTCATGCACCGCAAAGTGGAGGAGAGCGTATTGCCGGTTTGCGAGGAGTTGGGGATCGGTTTTGTCCCGTACAGCCCGCTCAACCGAGGGTTCTTGGGTGGCATGATCAATGAATATACACGATTCGATGCGACGAATGACAACCGTCAGACTTTGCCGCGTTTCCAACCCGATGCCATTCGTTCCAATATGCGTATCGTGGAAGTGCTTAACGCATTCGGCAGAACGCGCGGCCTCACTCCGGCGCAAGTCGCGTTGGCATGGTTGATGAACAAGAAACCGTTTATCGTACCGATCCCCGGAACGACAAAACTCTCCCATCTGGAAGAAAACCTGCGGGCGGCAGAAGTCCGTTTCACGGACAGCGAAATGAAAGAACTGGAGGAGGCTGTCGCCGCCATTCCGGTCATCGGCAGCCGTTATGATGCCTTGCAGGAGTCTAAAGTACAGAAATGATTAAAAAAAGAACGGAAATGAAAAGCTTGATTGCATTGGGTATGAGTATGTTGCTTTTATTGGCAGCCTGTTCTCGAAGTTTAGTATTGAAGATTGCCGAACAAGGCAGTTTTGCCGTTGGCGGCACGGTGATGACCGATTCGCTCGGACATACTTATCATGGTGACCATGCATACGTGTTTTACCAGAAGCCGGCCGACGCACGGAAATATCCCCTCGTTTTTGCCCACGGAGTAGGCCAATTTTCCAAAACCTGGGAGACGACGCCTGACGGGCGCGAAGGATTTCAAAATATCTTTTTGCGCCGGGGATTCTCCACCTATCTTGTCGATCAGCCCCGGCGAGGCAATGCCGGAAGGGGGACGGAGACGGTTACCTTGTCGCCCGTTTTCGATGAGGAGGTGTGGTTCAACCGTTTTCGTCTCGGTGTGTGGCCTGATTATTTCGAAGGGGTACAGTTCAGCCGTGACAAGGATGCGCTCGATCAGTATTTCCGCCAGATGACACCGAACGTCGGTTCCACGGATTTCGAAGTCTATTCCGATGCCTACGCTGCTTTGTTCGACAAGATAGGGCCGGCTGTCTTCGTCACGCATTCCCAGGGTGGCCCTGTCGGGTGGAGAACGCTGTTGAAGACGAGGAATATCAAAGGAATCGTGTCTTATGAGCCGGGTGGGGGAATTCCTTTTCCCGAAGGACATGTTCCGGAAGAGGGAAAGATTCTGACGCTTTCCCGGAAAACGGAGGGGATCGAGGTTCCTATGTCTGACTTCATGGCCTACACTGAAATACCGATTATCGTGTATTACGGAGACAATCTGCCGGAAACGGACGAACGGCCGGAATTATACGAATGGACGCGACGCTTGCACCTGATGCGTAAATGGGCGCAAATGTTGAACGAATTGGGCGGTGACGTCACAGTTGTCCATCTGCCGGAAGCCGGATTGCATGGTAACACACATTTCCCCTTCTCGGATTTGAATAATCTCGAAGTGGCGGATTTGCTTTCTGCCTGGCTGCATGAGAAAAACCTGGACTGACGTTTTGGGGGGGAGGAGGAAAGGGCTTATTGTCATTCTTTCAAAAAAGGCGTTGGTCCAAAATGAAACTACTACCGCATCTAATTTGATTTTCTACCCTGTTTAGTTCAAATTACCCCTAAGGGTAATATTTTTTAAGAAACAGCCTTTTGGATTATGCTTTTGTGAATCAGTTGTTTGTGGTAGGAATGGGCTTGGAGGGGGGATATTGTCGTTTTTTTGTAAATTTCAATGTGGAATATCCTTCCCTCTAAAGTTTCGTTCCTATTTATTTCTTACCTTTGCCGCTCGTTTTATAAAAGCAATACATTATATATAATATGATTTCAGTAGACGGACTAACAGTAGAGTTTGGCGGTAGCACATTGTTTTCGGACATATCTTTTGTCATTAATGAAAAAGACCGGATTGCCCTGATGGGAAAGAACGGGGCGGGTAAATCGACTTTGTTGAAGATTTTGGCAGGTGTGCGCGAACCGACTCGCGGAAAGGTGTCCGCACCGAAAGACACCGTTGTCGCGTATCTTCCGCAGCATTTGATGACGGAAGACGGCCGTACGGTGTTTGAAGAGACAGCCCAGGCTTTCGCCCATCTGCACGAGATGGAGGCGGAGATCGCTGCTCTCAACAAAGAATTGGAGACACGTACCGATTATGAATCGGACAGCTATATGGAACTGATCGAACGCGTGTCGACGTTGAGCGAGAAGTTCTATTCCATCGAGGAAATCAATTATGACGCCGATATCGAGAAGACTCTGTTAGGGCTTGGTTTCACCCGCGAAGACTTTGCCCGCCAGACAAGCGAGTTCAGCGGCGGTTGGCGCATGCGTATCGAATTGGCAAAACTGTTGTTGAAGAAACCGGATGTGCTTTTGCTGGACGAGCCGACCAACCACCTCGATATCGAGTCCATCCAGTGGTTGGAAGACTTCCTGATCGATAACGGGCAGGCAGTTGTGGTGATCAGCCACGACCGCGCGTTCGTGGACCATATCACGACCCGCACGATCGAAGTGACGATGGGGCGCATCTATGACTATAAAGTCAATTACAGCCAATACCTGCAACTGCGAAAGGAGCGCCGCGAACAGCAACAGAAGGCCTACGACGAGCAGCAGAAGTTCATTGCCGAAACGAAGGACTTTATCGAACGTTTCAAAGGCACTTATTCCAAGACCTTGCAGGTGCAGAGCCGTGTGAAGATGCTTGAAAAGCTGGAAATACTGGAAGTCGATGAAGAAGACACTTCCGCTCTGCGCCTGAAGTTCCCGCCTTCGCCCCGTTCGGGTTCCTATCCGGTGACGATCGAGAATGTCTCGAAATCGTATGGCGACCACACTGTTTTCCGCAATGCCAACCTGACGATCGAGCGGGGTGACAAGATCGCTTTCGTCGGAAAGAACGGCGAAGGCAAATCCACGCTGGTGAAGTGTATCATGAAAGAAATCGAACATGACGGCACGCTGACGATCGGCCACAACGTGATGATCGGTTATTTCGCACAGAACCAGGCCTCCCTCTTGGATGAAAACCTGACGGTGTTCCAGACCATAGACGACGTCGCAAAAGGCGATATCCGCAACAAGATCAAAGATCTGTTGGGCGCTTTCATGTTCGGCGGCGAGAACTCGGCAAAAAAAGTAAAGGTGCTGTCCGGTGGCGAGCGTACCCGCCTGGCCATGATCAAGCTGTTGCTGGAACCCGTCAACCTGCTGATCCTCGACGAGCCGACGAACCATCTGGACATGAAAACGAAAGATATCCTGAAGCAAGCCTTGATGGACTTCGACGGGACGCTGATCGTCGTTTCGCATGACCGCGACTTCCTGGACGGCCTTGTCACCAAAGTCTATGAATTCGGCAACAAGAAGGTGACGGAGCATCTCGAAGGCATCTACGAATTCCTGCAACGCAAGAAAATGGAGAACCTGAACGAACTGGAGCGGAAGAATTAAATCCGTATACCCAGCCCGAGCATCAGGTCGTAAGTGGAATAATCCACCCGCGGATAATACCGGTAGTTCGTCCGTCGTGAGAAATAGCGGTTTGTCAGGGTGATGTTCCACTTGTCCTTCAATAAATAAGCCAGTTTCATCGAGAAGATGGTCAGACGCGCGTTTCCGGCATCGCCCTGGATATTCAGGGTGCTCGGATCTGTCTGCGACCAGTCGATATCCCGATCGTAGCCTTTCCAGGTGAAGATATGATAGTTTTCCATGTTGAGCAGGAAGGCCAGCCGTTTGTTGTAGATGACACCGGCTCCGGCTTTTGTGCTGTAGCCGCTTCCCAAATTGTAATCCCGTTCGCCGAGCAGCATATAGTCCGAGAGGCTGGCGCCTAAAGCAACGCCGTTTGCGTACAACTCGGCATAAATATCCGTTTTGTCTCCCGCTGTGGCCTGCTTGTAATAAATAAGGCCGCCTCCTGCTGCTGCCGGAGCTGCGATACGGTAAGGAGGAACGGTCAGTTCGCTTCCGTTGCGGAGCTCTGAGTTATAGAAGTCGAAATGTTGGAATAGTCCGGCGGAAAGAGTACGCGGTCCTTTCGTCCAAACCGTTTTTCCCCATAAAGCCCCGACGGCGTTGACTTGGCTGACAACCGGCTGGGCGGAGAACAGATCCATCCCGAAGTTGAAGCGGAACCATTCGTAGGGCGAATAAAAATCATCGTTGATAGGATTCCCGTAGTCGATGCGGAAATTGATGTTCAGGCTGGTGGTCCCCCGTTTCGATCCTTCCTGCTCCGCCAGGAAGCGAGGGCCCATCGTGACGATGAAGTTGACGGGAACGGAAGAATAGGTTCGCCCTTTGGATGGACTGTGGCGCCAGGCTTCTCCCGAAATGATGCGGTTGAAGGCGCGGACCGGCGACAGGAGGCCCGCCAACACCTCGCGGCCCACACGTTCGGCTCCCGACGAACGGTTGTCGATGAACAGGTCGGACAGCCGGTAGGTGATTTCCCCCAATTCGATTCCGCCGAACGTGGTCGCCAGCATGTCGTTGATCGAAGGCGGTTCGTTCTCCATAAAGAATTCCCACATCAGGCTGCCGCCGGCCGCAAACGGGGCGGACTGCCAGAAGTTCATCCCGTTGCTGCGGGCTGTGTTGAAATAGAGCGAACCGTGGTAGGGATGGGAGAACAGGTTTGTCGTGAACTGGTCGGTGTCCCATACCGGCCCTTTTCTGAAATTGCTTTTGATCGTATGGCCGTTAATATAGGCCCAGTCTTCTTTTACGATGTACCGGTCGAAACTCCAGACGAGCATATTGATCCCGAATGTTTCGAGCGCCGCCTTCCAAGGGTGACGGGGCTGGAATAGAGTCGTGTCGCTTATATAATGGCGATGTGTAATTTGAGGTATATATTCTTGTCCCCGTATATAGGCGGGGAACGAAAACAGACAAACAAGTCCGGTCAATATAAATTTCTTCATTTTTCCCTTAATTAGATAGTCTTCAGTACTTTTTAGAATGCAAACTTATGCATAATTAACAACCGGATATTCGTTTGGTTTAAATTATTATCAGGTCATCTCGATAGAAAACCGCAACATTGCGAGGAAATACTTATTTTTGCAGAAAAAATCAAAATGATAGACTTCATTACGTTTTGCGATTATACCGGGACATTCGCTTTTGCGATTAGCGGCATCCGTTTGGCTTCGGCCAAACAATTTGATTGGTTCGGGGCCTATGTCGTCGGTGTGGTTACGGCGGTGGGAGGCGGTACGATCCGCGATATCCTGCTCAATGCCACTCCTTTCTGGATGGAACAGGCCTCTTATCTCATCATATCGGCATTGGCGCTGCTCTTCGTTATCATCTTCCGGAAATATGTGATCAGTTTGAACAATACTTTCTTCATTTTCGATGCCATCGGGCTGGGACTGTTCGGCGTGGTCGGCATCGAGAAGGCGCTCGCATTCGGTTTTCCGATGTGGGTGGCTGTTGTGATGGGGACGATTACGGGGGCTTTCGGCGGAATGATCCGCGATATCCTGATCAATGAGGTTCCGCTGATCTTCCGAAAAGATATTTATGCGCTGGCATGCGTGTTCGGAGGCATTATTTACTATGCATGCCTGCAGATGGGAATCGGGCCGTCGCTGACGCAACTTATCGCTGCCACCGGTATATTCGTTTCCCGGATTGTGGCGGTAAAATATCATATAAGCGTCCCGGTATTGAAAGGAGAAGAATAAAATTATTAACTTTGCGATCTATGACAGCAAATATGAACACCCAAAGTGAGAAGGCCTCGATCCTGCTTATCTATACCGGCGGAACGATCGGTATGATCGAAAACCCCGAAACAGGTGTGCTGGAATCGTTCAATTTCCAACATTTGAAGGATAATATGCCGGAGCTGAAAAAGCTTGGGTATGCGGTTTCGACCATCCAGTTCGATCCGGCTATGGATTCGTCGGAGATGGGACCGGAGTCATGGATGAAGATCGTGAAGATTATTGCCGACAATTACCACCTGTACGACGGCTTTGTCGTGCTTCACGGTACGGACACGATGTCTTTCACGGCATCCGCTTTGAGTTTTATGCTGGAGAATTTGAGTAAACCGGTCATCTTTACCGGTTCGCAATTGCCGATCGGCATGCTGCGGACCGACGGAAAAGAAAACCTGATCACCGCCATCGAGATCGCCGCCGCCAAGGAAAACGGTGTCCCGGTTGTGCCGGAGGTCTGTATCTTTTTCGAAAATGACTTGTTGAGAGGCAACCGTACGAGTAAGATCAATGCGGACAATTTCAATGCTTTCCGTTCATACAATTATCCGCCGCTGGCACATGCCGGCATCTATATAAAGTATGACAACGGGCAGATTTACCATCCCGTCTCGCGAAGGCCGTTGAAACCGCATTACCTTTTGGACCGGAATATCGCGGTGCTGAAGCTTTTCCCCGGGATTTCTCCCCAGGTAGTGGAAAGCATCCTCAACATACCGGGGCTGAAAGGAGTCGTGATGGAGACGTTCGGAAGCGGTAACGCACCGTGCTACGATTGGTTCCTGGCGATGCTGAAAGATGCAGTGAACCGTGGAATTGTGATTGTGAATGTAACCCAGTGTAGTGCCGGAAGCGTGGAAATGCACCGGTATGAGACAGGGCATAAATTGTTGGAAGCGGGGGTGATAAGCGGATTCGACAGCACGACCGAAAGTGCCGTCACCAAGCTCATGTTTCTTTTCGGACATGGCCTGACGCCGGAAGAGGTGAAAGACCACATGAACTGTTCGCTGATCGGGGAGGTGACGATCCCCGACACGTTTCGCCCGTAATTCCTGTTAAGGACTGAATTGGACATTAAAATGAAACTATCATTTCTGAGTTTAGCAAGTGGCAGCAGTGGAAACTGCTATTATCTGGGAACACCCGAATTCGGCGTGTTGATTGATGCAGGTATCGGTATTCGTACCATAAAGAAGGTGTTGAAGGATAAAGCGATCGATTTCTCCAAAATTGTTGCAGTCCTGATCACGCATGATCATGCCGATCATATCAAGACCGTAGGTTTTTTGGGAGAAAAACTCTGTATACCGGTTTATACGACGGAAGCCGTCCACCGAGGGATCAGCAAGAGCCGCTACGTGGAGGAAACGCTTGTCAATTCGCGTAAGGTGATCGAAAAGGAAGTGCCTTTTATGATCCGCGATTTCCGCATTACCGCTTTCGAAGTGCCGCATGACAGTACCGACAATGTTGGCTATTATATCGAATACGGCAACCATAAGTTCACGCTGGCAACGGATGTCGGCCATATAACCGAAACAGTAAGCAAATATATGAGCATGGCGAACCACCTGATCATAGAAGCCAACTATGACGAGGAGATGTTGCAGTTCGGTACGTATCCTGCTTTCCTGAAAGAACGCGTAGCCAGCCCGACCGGACATTTGAGTAACCGCGAAGCTGCCGAATTCCTCGCTACCCATTATGATCCCAAACTGAAAGATATCTGGTTGTGCCATTTGAGCCGTGACAATAATCATCCCGAACTTGCCTATAAGACTGTCGATTTCCGCCTGTTCCAAGAGGGAGTACGGGTAGGAAAGGATGTCTCCCTGCATGCGCTGAAGCGGACTACACCGTCTGAAGTTTTTGAATTCGAGTAAAATTTTCAGTAAAAAATTGCAGGAAAAGTTTGCAAAGAAAAATTAAACACCTATCTTTGCACCCGCAATCGAGAAACAACGATAGCTTATAAAATGACTTGGTAGCTCAGTTGGTAGAGCAAATGACTCTTAATCATTGGGTCGAGGGTTCGAGCCCCTCCCAGGTCACTTTACAAACAAAACCGACAAACATCGACTTGGTAGCTCAGTTGGTAGAGCAAATGACTCTTAATCATTGGGTCGAGGGTTCGAGCCCCTCCCAGGTCACAAAAGCAACAAGTTAATAAACAGCATTTTACAGTTGATTCTGTGAAGTGCTGTTTTTGTTTATATACCCTATTGTTAAGGAAAATTGGGATCAGTCCGAAAACCGGAATATTGACCCAAATACGAAGGGCAAAAATTATGCTGAAAATGATTCGCAAATATGCGAATATATAAGATTAAAATGCTATCTTTACGTCAAAGAAACAAATGAGATGGTAGTAACGTTTGATAAAGAGTATTTGAAAGAACTGTATGAGTTTGGAAAGGCGAATGATAAAAAGCATCGTTTTCAACTTGATATAGTACGTAGATATAAACGTTGTATAGATATAATGATCGGTGTCCCTGATATAACTTCACTTTGTAAATACAATGGACTGAGTTTTGAAAAATTATCAGGGGATAAAAAAGACTTTTGCTCTGTTAGTGTAAATAATCAATATCGTATTGAATTTACAATCGCAGAGGTGCAAGGTGAAGTAGTGACTACCATTTGTAATATAATTGAATTGTCTAACCATTATAAATAAATAGAAAGTTATGATTAAAATAGATGGCGTAGACCCTAAAATGATAGCTAATAACTTGATTCCTTTTGAACCGACACATCCGGGAGAAGTGTTAAAAGATGAAATTGAATTTAGGGGTATTTCTCAAAAGAAACTTGCTAAAGAGATGGGGGTGTCTTATACCGTATTAAATGAAATTCTGAATGCAAAGCGTTCATTAAATACAGAGTATGCTATGCTCATAGAAGCCGCGTTAGATTTAGATGCGGAACCTTTGCTTAATATGCAAACATCTTACAATTTACAAATGGCAAAAAAAGACAACAGGTTTATGGAGAAAATTAATAAGGTGCGTAAGATTGCAGCGTTATTATGATTGATGTTAGAGAATTAAGAATAGGTAATTATGTATATCTGGGCTCACCCGATATTTATTGGGGGGTACGCATAAACAGCCGGAAGCAACTTGTCGGTGATATTGGAATGTAAACCTGTCGTGGAGGCAAACTAATCCGTTTCATGCCACAAACTAAGTCAAAGCACCCGAAGAACTAAATGGGAACATATAGTAAAGTATTTATTGGTAGTACTACTTATTGCCCGTATGTAGTACTACATATGGACGGTTGGTAGTAACTACGTATTCGCGATAGGTAGTACTACATATAAATAGTCTGTGGTATGTTTTGAATTAGTTTACTATGAGCTTTGAATTAGTTTCCGGCGTGTTCCGTATCAGTTGCTTTATGCGAACGGGGAGGCTCCGGACGAACTACCGGCTACATCGGTCATATCCTCTCCGGAGGTAACAACAGAAAGAGGGGGTAGCGGAAATTTCTGCTGGTCCGGAAAAGGATAGGGAAAGAGAAGCTTGTGCCGATAGTCAGGAACCGCTTTTTACAAGATAAAATCAGTAACAATGGTTATGTAATCCGTAATTGGGGTAAAGGAGAAGTCAGCGTTATCTTTTACTTTTGTTGCCAGAATGTTGTAAGTGATAGATGGATATTCATTGTTTGACTCGGTAAGTTAAATGTTTGCGTTTATGGATAAGATAATCAATTGGGATCGTGCGAACCTGTATCGCAAATTGTGTGGCCTTGAAACGCTGAGTCCGCTGGTCAGTATGGTTGATTTGGACAATAGGTGGCCGGATGAATATCGGCATAAAACAACAGATGAGTGATTTTTTTGGACGATGAAAGAAAAAACGTTGGATATTAAGACCGTATGCGAATGCAATCGGTGTTTGGGGTGCGAGACGTTGCATCCGCAGGTAAGTATTATCAATCTGGAGAATCCAAATCTGGAACAGGATGCTGTAAGGTTCGAATTTTATGCTATCCTGTTGATTGAAGACTGTGAAAACGAATGCGATTGTTGCGGGCGCAAATATTACGATTATTCTAATGCAACGATGGTGTTTCTTACTCCCGGCGAGGTTTTCGGTATGAGCGAAAACAATACGCTTCCCGACAAAGGCTATCTTTTGGCATTCCATCCCGATTTGTTGTTCCGCACCTCGTTGAAAAACCATATCGAGAATTATACGTTCTTTTCCTACCGTAAGGAAGAGGCATTGCATCTTTCGCAACGGGAAACGGCGAAAGTGACCTGTTGTCTCGAAAATATCGAAGACGAACTCCATCATGCCATCGACGCCCATAGCAGTACCATCCTGTCCCGCCATATCGAGTTGTTGCTGGATTACTGTACGCGCTATTACGAGCGACAGTTCATTACCCGTGAAAACAAAAACAAGGCGATTCTGGAGAAGATGGATAAGATTCTCGACGAATATATCGCCTCCGGTAAGTTGCAGGGCGGCCAACTGCCCACCGATGCCTATTGTGCAGGAATTCTGAACTTGTCTGTCGCTTATTTCAATGATCTGTTGATCTTTGAAACGGGCAAGACGCTTACCGAATATTTCCAACTTAAACGATTGTATATCGCCAAGAATCTCTTGCTGAAAACGGACAGTGCGCCTTCCGCTATTGCTTGCCGGCTGGGCTATCCGAGCGTGCAATATTTCAGTTTGATATTTAAAAAGATAACCGGTCTCGCTCCAAATGAATACCGGTGCTCGCAGAACTAATACTGATGCTTGCAGAGCTAAAAACGGAGGTGTGTCAAAATATACTTGTCCACGCGCTTGACGCGGAGCCGCAAAAGAACAGGCCTTATCAATCAGATATTTATACGGTCAGTTTTCATGCGATCCCGCGTCAAGCGCGGGAACAAGATAGTTTTGACACACCTTCGTGACAGATAATAATGATATCACAAAGGGATTTTGTCTATCCTGCGCTGATGCCGGCCACCTTCGAAGGCGGTGTTCAGGAAGGCTTCGAGCGTGTGGGTAGCTTCCTCTTGACTGATAAATCTGCCGGGCATTACAAGAATGTTGGCATCGTTGTGTTCGCGTGCGAGACGAGCTATCTCTTCCTGCCAGCACAGGGCGGCCCGTATTCCTTGATGTTTATTGAGTGTCATGGCAATTCCGTTGCCGGATCCGCAAATGGCTATTCCAGGATATACTTCGCCGGCTTCTACAGCTTGGGCAAGCGGATGGGCGTAGTCGGGATAGTCGCAACTTGCTGTCGAATTGGTTCCGAAATCCTTATAGGCTAATCCTTTCGAGTCGAGTATTTGTTTTACGAATTCTTTCAGTTCGTATCCAGCGTGGTCACTGCATAAACCTAATGTTTTCATCTTTATCTGTTAGAGGAGTTTGGAGATTTATGATTTATAATTTATGATTTACTAACTCTTCATAAATCATAAATTATAAATCATAAATCAGAAAATTAGTTCAATAATTCTTTTACCTGATTGTATACGTTCTGTCCCGTGAAACCGAGCTTTTCGTCCAAAACCTTGTATGGAGCGGAGAAACCGAATGATTCGAGTCCCCAAACCTTGCCGTTGGCCCCGACCAGTCCTTCCAGGTTGACCGGCAGGCCGGCTGTAAGCCCGAATACCTTGCTTCCTGTCGGAATGACGGATTCCTGGTATTCTTTGCTTTGGCTGCGGAATAAACCTTCAGACGGGACAGATACGATGCGGATCTTGATTCCGTCGGCACGAAGCAATGCTGCCCCTTCTTCCAATGTGGAGACTTCCGAACCGGAAGCAACCATGATTACATCCGGGTTTTCGTCACTTTCTACGATATAAGCACCCTTTTCGGCCTGCAAAGCCTCGTCGTAACGGTTCCCTTTTGCGGGCAGGTCCGTGATGTTCTGACGGGAAAGGATCAAAGCTGTCGGAGTGGCTGTGTTTTCCATTGCCATCTTCCAGGCGATTGTCGTCTCGGTCACGTCTGCCGGGCGAAGTACCAACATGGAGTTGTGTCCCTTGTGGTTCTTCAGTTTTTCCATCAGGCGGATCTGTGCTTCCTGCTCGACCGGTTCGTGTGTCGGTCCGTCTTCACCTACGCGGAAGGCATCATGAGACCAGACGAACTTAACCGGTTGTTCCATCAGGGCAGCCATTCGGATAGCCGGTTTCATGTAGTCGGAGAATACGAAGAACGTGCCGCAAGCCACGATTACACCTCCGTGGAGCGACATACCGATACATATGCAGGCCATCGTCAGTTCGGCTACACCGGCCTGAAGGAATGCTCCGCTGAAATCGCCTTTCACGAATGCATGTGTTTTCTTCAGGAAGCCATCTGTCTTGTCTGAGTTGGAAAGGTCGGCTGAAGAAACGATCATGTTTTCCACCTGGGTTGCCAGCACGCCTAAGACGGTTGCCGAAGCGGCGCGGGTCGCCAGGTTCGGTTTCTGTTCGATAGCCTTCCAGTCGATGACAGGCGCTTTGCCTGAAAACCACAGTTCCATCTTGGCTGCCAGTTCCGGATTGGCTTTCGCCCATTCTGCTTTGGCTGCATAGCGTTCCGCAACGATTGCCTCCAGTTCTTTGGCACGTTTGGCATACAGTTCTGCAACTTCGGGAAATATCTGGAACGGATCGTCCGGGTTTCCGCCTAAGTTCAAGATGGTGTCTGCCATGGAGACGCCGGCTGCCGAAAGGGGTTGTCCGTGTGTGGACACCTTGTTTTCGTAGCTGCTCTTGTCTGCACCCACGGCGCCTTTACCCATGATCGTGTTACCGATGATCAGGGTAGGACGGGATGTTTCGGCTTTCGCTTCTGTCAATGCCCGGCGTATTTCCGTCACGTCGTTTCCGTTGATCGTGATGACTTTCCAACCCCATGCTTCGTATTTCATGGCTACGTTTTCTGTAGTCACTTCGTCTACGGTCGTGGAAAGCTGGATGTTGTTGGCATCGTAGAACATGATCAGGTTGTCCAGTCCCAGCGTACCGGCGATACGTCCGGCTCCTTGGGAAATTTCTTCCTGGATGCCACCGTCGGAAATATATGTGTATATCGTCTGATTCATAACGTCACCCAGGCGTGCTTTCAGGAACTTGGCTGCGATAGCGGCACCTACGGCGTAAGTGTGGCCTTGTCCCAGCGGGCCGGATGTGTTTTCTATACCACGCATCACGTTGACTTCGGGATGGCCCGGAGTCACGCTACCCCACTGGCGGAACTCTTTCAGTTCGTCGATCGTGAATTTACCTGTGAGGGCGAGTACTGAATAAAGCATCGGAGACATGTGTCCCGGGTCTTGGAAGTAGCGGTCTCTGCCTTCCCATGTAGGATTTTTTGGATCATACACGAGGAACTCTGAAAACAGAACGTTCACAAAGTCTGCACCACCCATTGCACCACCGGGGTGACCGGATTTTGCTTTTTCTACCATTGACGCAGCCAGGATACGGATGTTGTCCGCTGCTTTGTTCATTAAATTAATATCGTTCATTGTGATGAATTATTTTTATTTTTTTGCAAAGATATACAATCTCTTCGTAATGACCATCCTATCCTTGAAACAATTCATTTTCGGTAAAGTTGCCTGATCCCCGATATTTCTCATAGAGAGCAAGATACGGCGGATGATTTTCGTGGTCCGGCCGATACTGAAACCCTTTCCTATAAGGAGAAATAGAATCCTTGTTCTAGCAGATGGTCGTATTTTTCTTTGTTGAACATATAATAGAAAGCCCCTCTTTTGGAACTTTTTTTGTCTTTCTCATCCAACTTCTCCAGAATGTCCATTGCATTCAGTTTTTTACGGAAGTTGCGTTTGTCCAGTTGGGTCTGGTAGATGGCTTCATACAGGTTTTGTAGTTGTGGTAACGTGAATTTTTCGGGAAGCAGATTGAATCCGACCGGGCGGGTAGCTGCTTTTTTGCGCAGGCGGGCCAATGTGTCGGTGATCATTTGGTTATGGTCGAAAATAAGTTGCGGGATTTCGCTGATTTTGATCCAGACCGCCTTGTGTTCCTCCAGTGTCTCGGCACTGAAGTCGTTCATATTGACGAGTGAATAGTATGCTACGGAGATGACCCGTTCTCCGAGGTCGCGGGTAACATCTCCGTAAGCACCTACCTGTTCCATAAAAAGATTATCGATGCCGGTACAATCGGTCAGCACGCGTGATGCGGCTTCCTCGATACTTTCACCCGCTTTGATAAAACCGCCCATCAGCGACCATTGCCCCATCATAGGTTCAAATTTACGTTTATAGAGTAATACATTGAGCTCTTTTTGGTCGAATCCGAGTATGATGCAATCTACGGCAACGTAAAATTTGGTTTCATTCTGATAAAAAGCGGTTGTCATGATTTTTATGGAATTACAATTTATTTATTATGCAAGTTTGCGTGCACCGTCGCTGATCACTACATTATATAACTTAGGTTCGTGACCGAATTTGGCCGTGTAAGATTCGAATGCTTCTTTTACGAATGCATCATATTTTTCTTCTTTCACCAGGTTGATTGTGCAACCGCCGAAACCGCCGCCCATCACGCGTGAGCCCGTTACACCGCATTTCTTGGCAACCTCGTTGAGGAAGTCCAGTTCTTCGCAGCTGACTTCATACAATTTGCTCATGCCGTGGTGTGTTTCGTACATCTTCTTGCCAACGGTTTCGTAGTCGTCTTTTTCCAGAGCGTCGCAAACATCGAGCACGCGCTGTACTTCTTCGATCACATATTCGGCACGCATATAATCTTCAGCGCTGATGTCGCCTTTCACTTCGTTCAGCATATCCATTGTCGCATCGCGCAGGAATTCTACTTCCGGATGATTGCGGCGGATTGCAGCGGCTGCGTTTTCGCAAGACTGGCGACGTTTGTTGTAGGCCGAAGAGGCCAGTTCGTGCTTAACGACAGAGTCCAGCAACACCAATTTGTAGCCGACCGGGTGGAACGGGAAATATTTATATTCGAGCGAACGGCAATCCAAGCGGATCAAGCTGCCTTTTTTTCCGAATACGGAAGCGAACTGGTCCATGATACCGCAGTTTACGCCGCAATAGTTATGTTCCGTAGACTGGCCGATCTTAGCCAATTCGAATTTATCGATGTTCAGCGTGAACAAGTCGTTCAAGGCAAACGCATAGGTGCTTTCCAATGCAGCGGAAGAGGACATGCCTGCGCCCAGAGGAACGTCGCCTGCAAACACGGTGTCGAATCCTTGGATCTGTCCGCCTCGTTTGATGGTTTCGCGGCAAACGCCGAAAATATATCTTGCCCAGCTTGCTTTTGGAGCGTCTTCTTCGTTCAGGCCGAATTCTGCATAGTCGTTCAGGTCAACAGAGAAAGCGCGGACTTTGCCCGTGCCGTTCGGTTTGATTTCGGCAATCATACCTTTGTCGATAGCACCCGGAAACACGAAACCGCCGTTATAGTCGGTATGTTCGCCAATCAGGTTAACACGGCCCGGAGATGCGTATACGCTACCTTCTGTAGAGAATAACTCCTGAAATTTATTTCTGATCTTTTGTTGCATGACTTTAATTTTTTAGATGTTGTTATAAATAAAGAAATTATCCGGCTTTTGTTTGTAACCGGATAATTTCATGAATTGGCATATATATTGTAGTCTTATTCTGATTTTTTCGCCGGTTTGGAACCGATGGCAGCATAGAATAAAATGTAGGCAGCACTGAAAAGCACAACCCAGTAGCTGGTCATGTAGTCGGTCATATCGGCAACCCAACCCTGGATAGCAACCATTACGGCGCAACCGAACACCATTGTCATAAAGATACCACTGGCAATAGCCGTGTATTTGCCTAATCCTTCGACAGCCATGTTGAAGATACCGCCCCACATTACGCTGGTGCAGAGACCTACGAGAAGGAATGCCAGAATACCGACGGGCACTTCCTGCCAGATGACACTTAATGAAGCCCAGTCTATACCGGGAACTTCAACCGTGCTTGTTTCAGGTGAAAACATTCCGAAGCCCACTAACAGCAACGTGGCGCTTGCGACAGTCGTGATCATCGCGCGGCTGGAAATTTTAGCACCGATACTTGCTCCCACGAAACGTCCGATAAGCATCATCAGCCAGTAAACGGCTACGATAAGGCCGACGGTGCTGGCCGGTATGCCTTTGGATGTCAGATATTGCAGGATGTAGGTCGGTGTTCCTACTTCGACGCTCATGTACAGGAAGATAGCCAATGCTCCCAAAGCAAAGTGACGGTGGCTCAAGGCGCCTTTGATCAAGCTTGTGTCGACCGGAGCCTGTTCTGGTTCTTCGATTTTAGTGAACATGATCACTACGAAGGCAACGACGAAGATAGCCAAAGCGATCATCAGGGCAGGAGTAGCGTCGGCGATATGAGCTTTGGCTGCATCCCCGATAAGAGCACCCATCAGGATGTAACAAACAACGGCTGCAGTACTGTTGAACACACCTCCGAGCTGGATCAGCTGGTTACCTTTGTTTCCGCCGCCACCCAGCAAGTTCAGCATCGGGTTGACAACGCAGTTCAAAATACACATAGTGAAACCGCAGGTAAACGCTCCGATCAGGTAAACCAAGAAAGCGCTTTCCTTGCCTACGTGGCCGCTGAGCCATTGGATTAAAATACCGACGATACCGATAATCAGGCCGATAAGAGCTGTTTTCTTGTAGCCGTATTTGGCAATTAACATACCGGCCGGGATTCCCATTACCAGATAGGCGATGAAGTTACCATAGTTCCCGATTTGGGCAAGGACATTGCTTGCTCCGAAGTCATTCTTTACGATAATAGCCATTGGTGAACAAAGATTTGTCACGAATGCGATCATTGCAAAAAGTGCAATCATGATGATGATGGCACTCCATTGTTTTTTTTGTTGAGTCATTGATTGATGTTTTTTTTGTTATTATTAATTTGTTATTTGTTATTCGGCAGAGAATTTGTAAATCGTCTTGCTCAGGAACGTTTCGCCCGGACGCAGGACGGTAGACGGGTATTCCGGTTTGTTCGGACTGTCGGGATAGTGCTGTGTTTCCAGGCAGAGGGCAGCGCGTGCCGGATAGCGTTTCCCGTTCTTTCCGACGAAATTGCCGGTCATCCAGTTACCCGTATATAATTGTACGCCCGGCTGCGTGGTGTAGCATTCCATTACGATGCCGGTTTTGGGCGATACGCAACGGGCACAGAGCGACAGCTCGTTTTCTTCTTTTTTATTTAATATATATGTATGGTCATATCCTTTTCCGAAATTCAGCGCTTCGAAATCTTCATCGATACGTTCGCCCACTTCGTGCGGAGTGCGGAAGTCCATCGGGGTTCCTTCCACTTTTTCCTTCGGGCCGTAAGGGATGGATGTCTCGTTGGTCGGCAGATAGTAATCCGCATTGATTGTCAGTATGTGATCATATACGGAAGGATCGCCCTGGCCGGAGAGGTTGAAGTAGGAGTGGTTGGTCAGGTTCAGTACGGTCGGTTTGTCCGTCACGGCGTGGTACGAGATTACGACTTCGTTGTCGTCAGACAGATGGTAGGTCACTGTCGTATCCAGTTTTCCGGGGAAACCTTCTTCGCCGTCGGCAGACGTGTATTTCAGCTCTACCGTCTGGCCGTCGATCTTGTTCAGGTCCCAGACAACGGAATTGAAGCCTTTCAAACCACCGTGCAGGCTGTTCGGCCCGTTGTTGATAGCCAACTTGTCGTACACGACACCGTCTAATGTGAATTTCCCGCCCGCGATACGGTTGCCGTATCGGCCACAGATAGCTCCGAAATAAGGTTCTTCGGAAACCAGGTATTCGTCTATAGAATTGTGTCCTGTCACTACATCGGTTAACTTTCCGGACCGATCCGGTACCATAAGCGATACAATCTTTGCACCGTAGTTGGTAATGGTAAGTTCTGCGCCTTTATTATTTGTAAGGATGCACAACGTCGTCTCCTTGCCGTCTATTTGCTTGCTGAAATTAGCTACAGTCAAGCCAGACAGCGTGCTTTCGTTCTTCATGTAAATATAGTTTCAAAATTGTGTGTAAAATTACTCTCTTCTTTGTATTCATGCGCTACTTTAAAGATGTTTTATAGCATAAAACGGCTTTTTGTCTGCTAAAACGGGCGATTCGTCTTCTTTCAATCGGAATTGTTAGTGTACATTTGTAACTAAATAATCTTTGTATTCACGGAAAAACACATACCTATGACAAAAAGTATGAAAAAAGCCATTACCCTGTGTCTGTTTAGCATGGGTGTTGTCGGTTTAATGGCACAAAGTAATGAATTTAAGATAGATGTGCAGAAAACAGGTGCGCCTATCCAGTCGACCATGTACGGGATCTTTTTTGAAGATATCAATTTCGGAGCCGATGGCGGCCTGTATGCCGAACTTGTCAAGAACCGTTCTTTCGAGTTTGAAAATCCGTTCGGAGGCTGGACGCCCTTCGGGAATGTCAGTGTGCAGACCCAGAAGCCCTGTTTCGACCGTAATCCGCATTATGTCCGCCTTTCTTATGAAAAGGAGCTGACCGGAACCGGCCTCGACAATGAAGGTTTCAATGGGATCGGCATCAGGAAAGGGGAGAAGTACGACTTCTCTTTATATGCCCGCACCCGGTCCGGCGATGCGCCGGTCAAGCTGCGTATAAACCTGGTGGACAGCCGGAACGACCTGTACGAGCAAAAAGAGATCGAGGTGAGCGGCAAGGAATGGAAGAAATACACGGTTGTCCTGACCCCAGGAGCGACCGAGGCCCGTTCCCGCCTGCGTATCACGATGGCGACGAAAGGGACTGTCGACCTCGAACACATTTCGTTGTTCCCTCAAAAGACGTTCAACAACCGTCCGAACGGTATGCGTGCCGATTTGGCGCAGGCATTGAAAGACCTGAAGCCGGGCGTCTTCCGTTTTCCCGGCGGTTGCATCGTGGAGGGGACGAACAAGGCTACCCGCTACCAGTGGAAAAACACGATCGGGCCGGTCGAGAACCGTCCGGTCAACATCAATCGTTGGAACTATACGTTCCCGCATAAGAAATTTCCGGATTATTATCAGTCCTACGGCCTGGGCTTTTTCGAATATTTCCAGTTGAGCGAAGATATCGGGGCGGAACCGCTTCCCGTGTTGAACTGCGGCCTTTCCTGCCAGTATGAGAACCAGGACCCGAACGAAAATTGTCCGGTAGACAAACTGCAACCTTATATAGACGACGCCCTCGACCTGATCGAGTTTGCCAACGGCCCGGTGACCGGCAAATGGGGAAAGATACGTGCCGATATGGGACATCCGGCTCCTTTCAACCTGAAACTCATTGCCATCGGCAACGAACAGTGGGGACCGCTTTATCCCGAACGCCTCGAACTGTTTGTCAAAGCGATTCGTGCCAAATATCCGGAGATAAAGATCATCGGCAGCTCCGGCCCGCAATCGGAGGGGGCGGATTTCGATTACCTCTGGCCGGAGATGAAGCGCCTGAAAGTGGATCTGGTGGACGAACATTTCTACCGCTCTCCCGAATGGTTCCTGAACGGGGCCAAACGCTATGATTCGTATGACCGCCAAGGGCCGAAAGTGTTTGCCGGCGAATATGCCTGCCATCCTGCCAACCGCGAGAACAGTTTTCTGGCCGCTTTGTGCGAAGCAGCTTTTATGACCGGTTTCGAGCGTAATGCGGATGTGGTGCACTTATGCACGTACGCTCCGCTTTTCGCCCATGTGGATGCTTGGCAATGGCGCCCGGACCTGATCTGGTTCGACAACCTTTCGCTTGTGAAGACTCCTAACTATTATGTGCAGCAGCTATATGGCCATAATGCCGGTACGAACGTCGTTCCGCTGACCATGCAAGGCGAAGCGGTCACCGGGCAGCAGGATTTGTATGCCACAGCGGCGGTCGACAAGCGTTCGGGCGAACTGATCATCAAAGTCGCCAATACCGGAATCCGCGACAAACGGGTCAAGTTGGACTTGAACGGCCTTCCGGCCGGTAAACATAAAGGGACGCTCACGTTGCTCCATTCCTCCGACCTGGAAGCCAAAAACACGTTGTGCCGCCCTTCGGCGGTAGTCCCGGTCGTTTCCGATATCGAGCTGGAGGCCCCGCAAGCGGAAGTGACTTTGAAGCCGCTCAGCTTCTCCGTCTACCGGATCAAACTGTGAACCTTGTCCGGTACACTTTCCGATACCTTGTTGTAATTTTCGTCCTTATTGTAATATACCGCCCGATACCTGTTGGTCTAAATCGAAACAGTAAGGCATTTATTTTGATTTTATACCCCATATTTTTGAAATTACCCGTAGGGGTAATATTTTTTAAGAAACAGCCGTTTCTGCAATACGGTAATAATCAGTCGTATAACAGTATTGCGGGAAAAAGAGGGGGATATTGTCATTTTTTTGTATCAAGAAAGCCTTCCGGCTCACCCGGCAATCACCCTTTGTCCGGTCTGTTTCGGATGAAATCCCTGAACCGTTCCAACCCTTTTATCAAGGTGGAACGGGGACAGGCGATGTTCCAGCGCATGAAACCTTCCCCTTCCGCGCCGTACATGGTTCCGGCGTTCAGCCACAGTCCGGCTTGTTCCACTAACAGATGTTCCAGCTTTTCCGACGCGATGTGGAGTGTCGAGCAGTCCATCCAAACCAGGTAAGTGCCTTCCAGCGTCGCTATCGGGAAATCCGGCAAGTGGTTCCGGCAAAATTCCTTCATGAACAGGTAGTTCGATTCCAGGTATGCCGTGAGCGCATCCAGCCAATCCTCTCCTTCGTTGTAGGCAGCTATCGTGGCTTCGACGCCGAAGGGGTTGACATCGCACACTTCGTTGATGTTAATCGCCTTGTCGATTTTCCGGCGCATGCTTTCGCTCGCCGAAACGATGTTGGCTATCTGTAGTCCGGCTATGTTGAACGCTTTGCTGGGAGACAGGCAAGTGACGGAATTTAGCAGGAACTGTTCCGACAGGGAGGCGAACGGCGTGTAGTCGTGTCCCGGATATGTCAGTTCGCAGTGGATTTCGTCCGAGACCACCGTTACGCCGTTGCGAAGGCAGATGTTCCCGATCCGCAACAGCTCGTCGCGTGTCCATACCCTTCCCGCCGGATTGTGGGGATTGCACAACAGCAGGATTTTAGCCTTCGGATCAGCCGCTTTCCTCTCCAGGTCTTCATAGTCGATGATGAATGAATCGCCGGTGCGGATCAGCGGATTGCTGACGCATTGGCAGCCGTTGTTGCGGATGGACGAGAAGAAACAGTTGTAGACGGGTGTCTGGACCAGCACATGGTCGCCTGGTTCGGCCAAAGCTTTGATGATGGCCGAGATGGCCGGCACGACGCCCGACGTGTAGATGATCCAGTCTTTTTGTATCGTCCAGCCATGCCGGCGTCCGAACCAGTCCGTCACGGCCTTGTAATAGGAGTCCGGCACGCGGGTATAGCCGAAAATACCGTGCGAAACACGTCGCTGCAAGGCCTTGACGATGGCGGGAGCCGTATGGAAATCCATATCGGCTACCCACATCGGCAATACGTCAGCATTGGCGGCACTGTCCCATTTATAGGAGTTCGTGCCGCGGCGCGGAATTATCTCGTCAAAATCGTATTTCATGTCGTTCTTCATATCTCTCAAGCGGAAAAGTCGGAATGTTCGTCCCTCAACTTCAGTTTGCAGTCGGCGGGAGCCTTGATGTTCTTGTCGAGGATGATCTCGCCGTAGCTTTCGGCCGTAATGCTTCCAGTGCGCGGGTTTTTCACGCTGCGTATCGGGCCGTTGATGGTGGCTTGGACGGAGCTGCATTCGAAGGCAAGGTCGCAGTCGTCGGCCATCACGCAGTTTTCCATCACCAGGTTGGTGGCGTAGCAAAGCGGTTGCGTGCCCGAAATCTTGCAATTCACCAGGCGCAGGTTCTTGGAGTGCCAGCCCAGGTATTCGCCGTCGAGTTCGGTGTCGTAGACAGTCACGTTCTCGGTGTTCCAGAAAGCGTCTTTCGAATGGATGACAGCGTTCCGTATTTCAACGTTCTTGCAGTATTGGAACGAGTAATTGCCGTTCTGCGAATAATCCTCGATGCGGATGTTCTCGCTGTGCATGAAGAGGTAGTCGGCATTGTCGACCTGCACGTTCTTGAGTTCCACATTGCTGCAGTGCCAGAGAGTTTCCTGCGCGTTGGGGATCTGGACGTTCTCCAACCGGATGCCGTCCATCTCGCGGAACATCTTCGGGGCTTCCACCCTTGTATCGGTCATCACGAGGTTTTTCGAGTACCACAGCGCCGCCCGTGCCCCTTCGGTAAAGAGGCAGTTCCTGACAGCGAAACCGTCTACGTGCCAAAACGGGTATTTCCCCTCGAAACGGCAATCGACAGCTATGATGTTGGTACACTCTT